>SDBV01003103.1_pt1 | contig 24717 bp, 29 predicted proteins | sample 2277081 | NCBI WGS metagenome assembly SDBV01 (sample SAMN10402039, study PRJNA504765) | marine sediment metagenome | isolation source: marine sediment core GS10_PC15, 223 cmbsf | place: Arctic Ocean: Southern Knipovich Ridge | collected 2010 | reverse complement strand
GGGGCGTGGGGATGTTCTTCGCCCTTTTGATGGCCTCGGCGTCTCTTCCACCCCTTTTGGCGAACAGTGCATCCGGCGGGGTGACATTCGGGCTCGTGCAGGAGAATTTGCTGAACAGCCAAATTGAAACTGCCCAGACGATGCTTTCGGGGCAAAGTATCTCACGGCGGCAGTTTGAAGATCTTTTTGTTCCCACCGATAGGCACGGGAGGGGGGCCTTCGAGAGATCGGAAGTAGCCAGACAGATGGCCGCCATTTTCAGCGAGTGGCAAGACCGTTTCGACAGCGCCGCCGACATCTTTCCTTACGAAGCAAGTTACTTCTATCGGAGCGCCTACATGAGTTCGCTGTTGGATGTTCTGCGTGAGACCAACGGGGCGGATCTGGATCGGGCCATTGCCGATTACAGGCAGGCCATCCGGCTCAAGCCGGTCGCTTCGGAGTACCATCTTATGCTCGCCATGGCCCTGTCCCGGAAGGGATTTCGGGAATCGAACCAGGACTTGATCGACGAGGCGCTCAAGGAGTACGAACGAGCGAGCGAGCTCTTCCCGATTGATACGAGAAATCATGAAGCGCTGGCCGCAATCTACGACCGGCTGGACAGGAAGGGCCTGGCCGATCAACACCGCAGACGGATACAGGAAATCAGACAGGCGCGGGAAGGGATCAATTGATCATCTACCCGCCGAGACGCCAAGACGCAAAGGATTAAGAGCATCCAACAGAATGAACCGCAGAGTACGCGGAGATCGCAGAAAAATTCAAAGACCCTTGAAAAAAACCTCTGAGCTTGTTGAAGGGACTGGCTTGCCCATGACCAGCAGGCGGGACGCCTGCGCTACCTCGATTGCCTTGGTAACAAGAATCCCAGGCTCCAAACTAAACAGGATTTCAGATGGAAGAAAGAATTGAGGCGGTTCGGAAAAGGATCCGGTCGAAGAAGATCGGGGGCTTTTTCAGTATCGATCCGGTCACCAACCGTTACCTGAGCGGTTTCAGCGGCACTTCATCGGGCATCCTGATCACGCGGCGGAAAGCGATTTTCGTAACGGATTCCAGGTATGTCGAACAGGCGGCAAAACAGGTCGCACCCTCATACGAGCACGTTCAAAACAAAGCCGGGATGGTTGCCGAACTCGCGGCCCTGATGAAGAAACTCCACCTGAATTCAGCCGGATTTGAAGAATCGCGTTTGACCCATGAGGCGGTCCTGATTCTGAGGAAGAAGGCTCGGGCCCGTCTTGTCCCGGTAGGGAATTGGGTGGGGGAGATGCGGATGGTCAAGTCGGAGGAGGAAATCGCGCTGATGAAAAAGGCGATCTCCGTGACCGACAAGGTCTTCTCTGAGACTATCCGATCGCTCCAAAACGGCATCACTGAGTTGGACCTGGTGCAGGAGGTTGTGGCAGGGAATTTCCGCCATGGCGCCGAGAAGGAGGCATTCGACACGATTGCCCTGGTCGGAGCGAAAACATCCCTTCCCCATGGCCAACCGGGGAAGAACCGGGTCCAAAAGGGCCGGTTGGTCCTGATGGATATGGGTTGTGTGGTGAGGGGATACCATTCCGACTTGACACGGACTTTCTTTTTCGATAGGATTCCAAGTGCTGGTGTGTCAAAGATCTACGACGCGGTGGCCCGGGCTCAAAGGCGCGCAATTCGAGCCGTTCGACCGGGGGTTCCGAGCCGTGAAGTGGATGCTGTGGCCCGGGACTATTTGACCGACCAGGGGTATGGCGATTACTTCGGCCATGGGTTGGGGCATGGAGTCGGCCTGGAAATCCACGAAGGGCCGACGGTGTCTCCTAGAAGCCGGGACGTTCTTCAACCGGGGATGGTCTTCTCCATCGAACCGGGAGTCTATATCCCAAGGAAGGGGGGCGTTCGTATCGAAGACCTGGTACTGGTGACTGAAGACGGGGCAAAGGTGCTGACAAAAGCACCGAAGCCTCGCGTTGTTTATGGGCAATAGCTGACATCACATTCTTTGGCGACCCGCCGGGCGCCTGCCAACCCTATCCCCGCATTCAAGAGGCCGTCGATTGATCGGAAGCACTCAGATTCGAAATGGAATGACTCTCGAATTGGACGGGAAATTGTATTCCGCGATCGAGTGTGAACACGTCAGGCCGGGAAAGGGAGGCGTCTTCACCCGCGTTCGCCTGAAGTCGCTGGATACCGGGGCAGTCCTGGAGCGGACGTTCAAAGCGGCGGAGAAGGTCAAACGGGCGATCCTGGACGAAAAAGAGGTTCAGTATCTGTACAATGCCGATGGTCTTTATTATTTCATGGACAACAAGACTTATGAACAGACGGCCGTTTCTGCTGAAATCCTGGGCGATGGCCTGAGTTACTTGAAGGAAAACGAAAATATAACAATCCGACTGTATAAGGATCAGGTCTTCGAGGTGACCCTCCCAACTTTTGTGGAGTTGAAAGTGATCAAGACGGAGCCGGGCATGAAGGGTGACACGGCGGGAGGCGGAGTGACCAAAGCGGCAATACTGGAAACGAAGAGGGAAACCCAGGTGCCGTTATTTGTGAATGAAGGGGACGTACTAAAAATTGATACGCGTACCGGAGAGTACGTGGAGCGAGTCTGATGAAAATGGAGCTGAATCAACTCAAAGAGATTATGCAGTTGTTCGAGGAATCGTCTATTGCGGAAATGGATCTGGAGTCGGAGGGAATGCGCGTGAGGCTCAAGAAGTTCTACGACATGATTCCTGCGCCGACCACCAATCCAGGAATCGAGATGATCACGACCGGTGTTCCTCAACCCCGGCCCGCCACAACCCCCGCCGAACCGGCGCCGGAGCCGGAACCCCAGCATCCAGCCATCCATGCGCCGATGTTGGGAACTTTCTATCGCGCGCCCGCGCCTGAGGCCGATCCTTTCGTTACCGAGAACGACGTGGTGGAACCGGACACGACGGTCTGCATCATTGAAGCAATGAAATTGATGAATGAGATCAAAGCGGAAATGAGAGGACGGATTATTGAAGTGCTCATGGAAAACGGTCAGGCGGTAGAGTACGGCCAACCGCTCTTTCTTATTGAGCCCTTGTAAAACCTACGAAGTCGCACCATGTTCAACAGAATCATGATAGCCAACCGTGGCGAAATCGCCTTGCGGATCCAGCGGACCTGCAAGGAGATGGGCATCCGCACGGTTCAGGTCCACTCCGAGGTCGATTTCGACTCTCTGCCGGTTCGACTTGCCGACGAGTACATTTGTATTGGCCCGGATGCGAGCTCGGAGAGCTATCTCAACATTCCGCGAATTATTACGGCGGCGGAGATATGCAATGTCGAGGCGATTCATCCGGGATACGGCTTCCTGTCCGAGGATCCCCATTTCGCCGAAGTGTGCCGGTCGTGCAACATCGTGTTTATCGGACCGAGTCCGGAGACGATGGCCGCGATCGGCAACAAAGCCGTTGCCCGGAAGAATATGCGCAAGGCGGGCATCCCGGTGATCCCTGGAAGTGAGAACTCCTTGGTTGACTTGCAGGAGGCGCTGGCCATCGCGCACGAAATCGGTTATCCGCTCATGGTCAAGGCAGCCGCGGGAGGTGGCGGACGGGGTCTGCGCCTGGTTCACAATGACATGAGCCTGATCAGTTCCTTCATGATAGCGAAATCGGAGGCGCAGTCTTCATTCGCAAATTCGTCCCTGTACCTGGAGAAATTCTTGGAGGAATGCAGGCATATCGAGGTCCAAATCCTTGCCGACCACCACGGAAAGGTTGTCCACCTGGGTGAAAGGGACTGCACAATTCAGCGGAGATACCAGAAGCTGATCGAGGAGACTCCGTCGCCGGTTCTGACGCCTAAACTCCGGAAGGCCATAGGCGATGCCGCGCTGAAGGTGGGGAAGGAGTTGAATTACCGAAACGCGGGAACTATCGAATTCCTCCTGACGCCCGAGAAGCAGTTCTACTTCATGGAAGCAAACGCGCGGATCCAGGTTGAGCACGGAGTGACCGAGATGGTCACGGGAATGGATCTGATCGCCGAACAGATCAAGATCGCGAACGGCGAGCCGCTGAGTTTCTCCCAGAAGGATATCAGAATGAACGGCGCCGCCATCCAGTGCCGCGTTTACGCGGAAGACGCGGAACACGATTTCCGGCCTTCTCCGGGCGAGATTACCGTCTTGAACCTGCCGGGCGGACCGGGCGTTCGGATCGATACGCACATCTATCAGGGCTACAACGTTCCGTCCTGTTACGATTCGCTGATCGCCAAAGTGCTTGTTTTGGGAAAAACCCGTGACGATGCCATCATCAGGATGCGCCGGGCCATGGAGGAGTTCATCATCGAAGGTATCCACTCTACGATTCCGCTGACGCTTCGGATCTTGAACTCCCAGCGGTTCCAGCAAGGGTCGTTCACGGTGAAATTCCTGGAGGACTTGTTAAGTGAAGGATAATCCCCACGAAGGTGCGCCCGGAGCCGCAACGGAGCTGCAACTGGGGAATGTGCGCGTCGCCAGCTCGGTTATCGAATCGATCGCCCGGCATGAAATCGAGCAGGTCGACGGCGTCGTAGGGTTAGCGGACAGTGAGGGAGGATCTTTATTGGACCGGATGGGGCGGAAGAAAAGTTCGGGCAAGGGAGTGACGGTCCGGTTTGACGATCTGGACCATATATATATCGATGTCTCAGTCATCGTGGAATATGGTGCCTTTATCCCGACGGTTGCCCAACAGGTGCAGGAAGCGGTGCTGACCGGGATACACCGGATGACCCACGCGAATATATCTCAGATCAACATCAATGTTTCAGGAATCCATTTCCCCAAGGGCCAACCGCCCCGTAAGGACGATTCGGACAACGGCGGCGGCCCAACCGAAGGGAAGGTGACCGAGTGAGGGTCTGGAGAATTTTCTTCACGTTGCTCTGCAAACTGATCACCCTGGTTGCGGGGGTCAGTTTGATTGCTTTTTCCTTCTTCCAAAGTACCTTTCAGACGTGGATTATCACTTTCGCACAAAGCGCGGCAGTGGAAAAAGATCCATATGCACTATGGACATGCCGATCTATCGGTCTCTCGCTGATCCTGATCGCGGTGCTGGCTCTCCTTGCGGGAGTCAGAAAGAGACAGCCGGCGAAATGGTATGTTCCCATGAAAACGGAACATGGGGAGATTCGAATCCTCTCCTCGGCCATTGCCAGTTACATCGCCAAGTCCTGCCAGCGGATCGAGGGCGTGAAGCGGATTGTTCCTGAAGTCGTTTCCGTCGGAGGCGGAAAGGGAGTCGCCATCAACGCCCGGGTCGACCTAGTCGGCGGCCAGAGCATTAAGTGGACGGGGGAGACAATTCGGCGTCACATTTCGGAATCGCTGAAAGAGATGCTGGGGATCGAGGAAGTCGAGCAGATTAATGTCACAATCAACGAGATCACCGTCGGGGACAAGAAACAGCCCGTGATTGAGGTCGAACCGGAGGTGGAGACGGAAACTTCGGGAGAGGATGTCTGATCGAGCCGATGAGGCTGATTGTGAACGGCAAAGAGCGGGAGATTGACGGCCCGCTGAAAGTAAAGGAACTGGTTGAATCTTTCGGACTGCCCCAGAAGGGCGTAGTGGTGGAGGTTAACCGGGAGATCGTCTATCCCGAAGAGCGAGAAGAAAAGACAGTTAACGAAGGAGATCGAGTGGAGATCCTTCGATTTGTTGGAGGAGGTTGATTGACGTGGTTGCAGCACTGGCTACTGAAGAAGTTCTTCAGGATAAGAAGCTTGTTCTTGGAGAACACGAATTCACGAGCCGACTGATCGTCGGGACCGGCAAGTACGCGGACTTTGAAACGATGGAACGGGCGCTCGACGCTTCGGGAGCGGAGATGGTTACGGTTGCCATCGGCCGGGTCAACCTGGACAACCCCGACGAAGACACCATCCTGAATCGCATCGATACGTCCCGCTACACGATCCTTCCGAATACTGCGGGCTGCTTCACGGCGGAAGAAGCCATCCGGGTTGCGCACCTGGGCCGCGCGGCCGGCTTTTCAGATATGGTCAAGCTGGAGGTCCTGGGAGATCAGCGGACGTTGCTCCCGGATCCCGTGGACACCCTGAAAGCAACCGAGACTCTCGTGAAAGAGGGATTCACTGTTCTCTGTTACACGTCGGACGATCCGATCATGGCCAGGCGAATCGAGGACGCGGGAGCGACAACGGTCATGCCGGCCGGTTCCCCGATCGGTTCGGGACAGGGCGTCCTCAATCCGAACAACATCCGCATCATCCTCGAGAACGCGAAAGTCCCCATCATCGTCGACGCGGGCGTCGGAACCGCCGGTGATGTGGTTCGCGCGATGGAATTGGGAGTCGATGGAGTCCTTCTGAACACCGGAATCGCCCACGCGAAGGATCCGGTCAGAATGGCCCACGCCATGCGCCATGCTATCCATGCGGGCCGTCAGGCTTTCCTGGCCGGGCGAATCCCAAAGAAGTTGTACGCCACAGCTTCCTCCCCGGAAAAGGATTACTGATTCCACGCGAGATGAATTTCTGTTGCGAATCATCAGTGGACCTACCGGATTTGCCCCCGCCCCGATTTAGGACTGAAGGAGGATATACAATGAGCGAGTTGGAGGAACTCACCACAAAGGCTATGGCCTTGCCTGCCGAGAGTAGAGCTGAATTGGCAGAACTACTCATTCAGAGTCTGGAGGAGAGGGACGAAAAAGAGATCAAGTCCGCCTGGCTTGCCGAAATTCACCGGAGAGATCGAGAGATCAGAGCCTGTGAAAGCGTCACTCTGCCAGCTGACCAAGTACTCAGGAAAGCGCGTGAACAACTCCGTTGCATGAAATAGAGTTTCACATCGATGCTGCCGAGGAAATGCAAGCTGCGGCCGCCTACTACCTTGAAGAACGGGCCAGCGGCCTCGGAGATGAGTTTCTGGACGAAATACAGCAAGGATTGATCGGGATTCGACAATTTCCATCGCTATGGTCAATCTTTGAAGGTGAATACCGGCGCTATCTGTTGAAGCGGTTCCCATACGGTTTCATTTATCGCATCGCTCCAGAAAAGGTATTTATCATTGCTGTCGCGCATCTTCACCGGAAACCCAATTATTGGAAGAGCCGAAAATAGTTGCTTTCTGACAAGCACAGCATCTGGTAAGAATGCCGCCTAACACTGCACCGCCCCACTCCGCACGCGGCTGACGTAGAATCGAAGTAGGTTTTCAATATGCGAAACGAGTTCACGGCAATTATTGAGCGGGATGGCGAGTGGTACGTCGCCTACTGCCCTGAGATTCCGGGCGCAAACGGTCAAGGCAAGACAAAGGATGAAGCACGGGAGAATCTTGCCGAGGCAGTTGCTCTCATCCTTGAAGATACGCGGGAAGAGGGCTTGCGCGGCGTGCCCTCGGACGCCATACACGAAACGGTCATTCTTAAGTGAAGCGGAGCAGCCTCCTCCGCCATCTTCGGAGGCGCGGTTGCTACCTCAAGCGAGAGGGACGTGCCCCCTCGCGTGTCTGAATGGTGTGATGATGCTGACGAAACGAATTATTCCTTGCCTGGATGTCGACCGGGGGCGAGTGGTGAAGTGTGTCAATTACCTCAACCCCCAAGACGCCGGGGACCCGGTGAAGGCGGCCCAACGATATGACGAGGACGGCGCCGACGAGCTGGTCTTCCTGGATATCACGGCTTCTCATGAAGAGCGGGACATCATCCTGGAAGTGGTCCGGAAGACCGCGGAACAGGTCTTCATGCCCTTGACCGTGGGGGGAGGCATCCGGACGACGGAGGACATCCGGAAACTCCTCAGCGCCGGGGCCGACAAGGTGGGGATCACGACGGCGGCGGTTCTGAATCCTCAGATCGTCCGGGAAGGGGCAGAAAGATTCGGCAGCCAGTGCATCGTGGTGGGAATGGATCCGAAAAGAGTGAATGGAAGGTTTGAGTTGTTCACCCATGGCGGACGGAAGGCCACCGGGATTGAGGCCATCGGCTGGGCTCAGGAGATGGAGGAGCTCGGCGCCGGGGAAATCCTGCTGAACAGTATCGATCGCGACGGCACCAAACTTGGATACGACCTCGAACTGACTCGGGGCGTTTCCGACGCGCTTTCAATACCGGTTATCGCGTCGAGCGGCGTGGGAAACCTCGAACACCTTTACGAGGGAATCGTGGAAGGCCATGCGGACGCCGTATTGGCGGCCTCGATTTTCCACTATAAGGAATACACAGTCCGCCAGGCGAAAGAGTACCTGCGGGATCGCGGTGTGCCGGTGCGGCTCTAAGGAGAAACCGCTCAGTGATGAATAGAACCCAAAACCTCAGCCTTTGGTTCTTTATTCCGCTGGCGCTGTTTTTGTGCGCGTCTTTCGCTACAGCACAGGAGCAAAGCGTCAAACCGGGCATCAACGACAACTTCAAGGGCGCTGATGTCGATCGCTATATCGAGAGATTCGAAGGCGAAGACCGTGTCATTTACAAATTCCGCGGCGAAATCGTCGACGCGCTGGGTCTCAAGCCCGGAATGGACGTCGTGGATATCGGGGCCGGGACAGGTTTTTTCTCCCTGATGATGGCCGAGGAAGTCGCGCCCGGGGGGACAATCCATGCCGTCGATATCGCCGAGAATTTCATCCAACACATTGAGGAGATCGCTGCGGAGCAAGGGGTAACCAATGTGAAACCGTCCGTATGCTCCGAACGATCCATCGATTTGCCCGAAGCATCCGTGGATCTCGCATTCGTGTGCGATACGTACCACCATTTCGAGTATCCATTCGATACCTTGGCGTCCATCCACAAGGCCCTGCGACCGGACGGCATCCTCGTTATCGTGGATTTCGAACGCGTCAAGGGGGTCACTTCGGATTTCTCCATCAACCATGTCCGCTGCGGCAAGGGGACCGTAACCGACGAAGTGAAGAACTCCGGTTTCGAGTTCGTCGAAGAGGTTGACCTGATGGAAGGCCAATACGTTATTAAGTTCAAGAAGCGTGCATCGTCCGCGGACGAGTGAGGAGACGCTGAAAAAAGGCCGTTCTAAGACTATGGCTGAAAAGCGCGAGATAATAGATTCTCCTGACTCGTTGAAATTCGACGAGAAGGGATTGATTCCTGCCGTCATTCAGCACTACGAGACCGGTGAAGTGCTCATGGTCGGATACATGAACCGCGAATCGACGGAATTGACTTTGCAGAAAGGGGAGACCTATTTCTGGAGCCGATCCCGGCAAGAGTTATGGCACAAGGGAGAAACTTCCGGAAATGTTCACAGAGTCAAGGAAGTGCTCGCCGATTGCGATAAAGATACCCTGCTGGTCAAGGTGGACCCGGCGGGCCCGACGTGTCATACGGGAGAGTGGAGTTGCTTCTTTCACATTGTTGAGGGAGAGAAGGGAAAAGAATGAAAGCTTTCTGGTTACCCAAAAAGGGAAAAGTGTCTCCGACGGCCTGGGCGAACGATGGGGAGATCCCCCAGGAGAAGGTCTTCACTCACCGGAAACTGAAAGAGACCGTCCAGCGAATCGGTCACCACACTGGAGTTGTCGCCGAGTATGCCTTCGACGAGCATTACGGTTTCATCCGCTTTGAAGTGGATAGCAGAGAGGACGTCGTCTTCTTCCGCCGGGACGACCTCGTAAGCCGGAAAGACGCCTACCTGCTGAAGCCCGGAGACCGCGTGGAATTCAAGATTGCCCCTGTGAACCGGGTAGAGCCTCCGGAACTGGCTGAGGCGGCTGACGTGAAGCCGATCGGCATCCGCGATGAAGCCCGGAATCGCCCCAACGCCGCCTATATCGCCACCCACAAGATTTTTTCCGGATTCAAAGGAAAGTAGGGAAGGACGAAGAGCGAAGTACGAAGGACAAAGTTAGAGGTGCGGAGTTTCGTACTTCGTCCTTCTTCCTTCGTACTTCATTCATATTGTTTGCGGAGCTTGGATGGAAGGATGTTGAGGGCTTCGCGGTATTTGGTCACCGTGCGGCGGGCGATGTTGTATCCCTCTCGCTTCAGGATATTGGCAATTTTCTGATCACTGAGCGGCTTTGTCTTCAGCTCGTTTTCTATGAGCCGCCTGATGCGGTCCTTGACTGCCAGGGCAGAAGCCGACTCTCCTCCATCCGTGCGGATACTGGAGGAGAAGAAGTACTTCAACTCGAAGATCCCCTGCGGGGTCTGAACATACTTGTTGTTGGTCACGCGGCTGATTGTCGATTCGTGCATTTCCACCCGCGAGGCGATGTCCTGGAGCGTGAGCGGCTTGAGCCCCGAAGCCCCTTTGTCCAGGAAATCGTGCTGAAGATCCATGATGCAACAGGTCACCTTGTAAATGGTGCTCTTACGCTGCTCGATGTTTTTAATGAACCACCGCGCGGAATTGAACTTCTGGCGGATGTATTGTGCCTCTTCCTTCCCCAGGCGACCGTTTTTGAGCATGTTCCGATAGTGGGAACTTATCCGCAGCCGGGGCAGATTATCGTCATTCAGCATAACGACATATTCGCCGTCGACCTCGGTCACAATGACATCGGGAATGATGGCGGGCGCGGTTTCGCCGGAATACTTCCGACCCGGCCACGGGTCGAGTGTCGAAATAAAATCCGCGCACTCCAGCACATCCTCGACGGAAACACTGAGCGCCGAAGCGATCTTGGTGAACTGCCGCTTTTCGAATTCTTTCCAATGCTCCCGGATGATCTTTCGCGACAGGGAATCATGGGGACGCATGGCGTACAGTTGGATCTCCAGGCACTCCTGCACATTGCGGCCGCCGACGCCGAGCGGGTCAAACAACTGAATGCGGTCCAGACTGCCCTGGATGTCTTCCTCGGTCACATCGAGGACCTCTACCCCTTCCTGGATTTCGCCCGTGAAATAGCCTCGATCGTCGATCTCACCGATGACCCATTCCCCAATACGCAACTCCTCGGGATCATCCACGGAAAGGCGGAGCTGGGTCGTCAGATGGGAAGCCAGCGATTCGGGCCGGGTCAGGGTGTTTTCGATGAAGGCGCGCTTGGTGTCCTCGCGCCCGTAGAACGGCCGACTGAAGTCCTTTCCCTCGTAGTAGTAGTCGTTCCACGCATCGACAAAGGAGTCGTCACTCTGCTGATCCCCCAGCTGGCCGTTGTCAGGCTCCGACACTTTCTCGGAACCGTCTTCGGATTCCTCCTTCTCGGGTTGTTCTTCTTCGGCCTGTTCTTCCCGCTCTTCTAAGGTAGGATTCTCGGTGAGTTCCTGGCGCAGGAATACGTCCAGTTCCAGCGTGGAGAGTTGCAGCACCTTCAACGCCTGCTGCATCTTAGGTGTCAGCATCAGACGCTGGGTCTGCTTTTGAACTAGGGATGTGTGGAGTTCCATGATCGGTCTTTTTTCCCCGCCCTAAGCATTAATTATACCAATTCCAGAACATGCTGTCAATTTGACACAAGTTCTTTCATCTGCTATACTTCCGCCCGAAATTCTGAGGGGCCTAGGATAGCGACCCCTATCGGTATGGCCCCCCAGGAATCCTAGACCGAAATTCGGATAAGCGAGATTGAGTAAGGAGGGACCGAAACCGGTTGAAGATTTGCGCCCTTTCCAGCAGCAGTTCCGGGAATTCCTTTTATTTCGAGACGGAAAGGGTGAAGTTTCTGATCGACGCCGGACTCAGCGGAAAGCAAATTCGAGAACGCCTGGCGAATATCGGCCGATCGCCTGAAGAGCTGGACGGAATCTTCGTCAGCCACGAGCACCGAGACCACATTCGGGGTCTCAAGGTCTTGGCCAAACGGCTCGGGCTGACGGTGTTCGCCAACCGAGCCACGTGGGAGTGTCTGGACGGGGATACCCGAAAGCACCTCACGGTGGAGTTTTTCGAGAGCGGTGACGAGATTCCATTTGGAGACGTCGTTATTCAGCCTTTTCCGGTCATGCATGACGCGGCGGAACCGGTCTCTTTCACCCTCCATTGGCGTTCCCTGAAGGTCGGAATGGCCCAGGACCTGGGGTATGCGGACAAGCTGGTCCAGAAAAACCTGGAGGGGTCGTCCGTTCTGCTGCTGGAGTTCAATCACGACCAGGAGATGCTGCTGACCGGCCCTTATCCGTGGCCGATCAAGCAGCGGATCCTCAGCAAGCAGGGCCACCTGTCCAATACTGAGGCTTCGTCCATGGCCTCGGAGGTCGCTCACGCGGACCTGAAGGCCATCTTCCTCACGCATTTGAGTGAGAAGAACAACCGGCCCGAATTGGCGCGGCAAGAATTGAAGCGCCGGCTGAACGCACTGGGGATGGACCACATAACTCTTTGCATGACCCATCCCAAGCAGATCAGCCGACCGTTCACATTGAAAGAGAAATGAAAACGGTTACCGGTATCGATACCCTAATCCGAGCTGCGGAAGCGATGACGGGCTGTCTGGCCCGGGTTATGTCGCTCGAGAATCCGGAGGCAACCGATTGGGGTAATGCGTGCCGGCCCGAGTCGCTGTGCGCGCAGGTCCAGACGAACGAACTGGGACGCCGGACGTGCGCTGAGTCGCATCTCGAAGGAGCCGAGAAAGCCCGTCGATCCGGCGAGCCCTATCTGTTTGAATGCCACGCGGGACTGACGGAGTGCGCGATTCCCACCGGGGACGGGCGAGTGGTTCTCCTGGTGGGACAGGCTCTGACGCGTGAAGCGACGGAACTGCTATTCCGCGAGGCCCAGACTCGCCTGGGCGATCTAGAGCTGAGCGGGGCGGAAATCGTCTCCCGGCTGGCCCGGATGACCCCCGTTTCGCCGAAACGGCTGCGGGAGAGCGCGGAGATTCTGGCAGGTCTGGCGGGACCCACAGAGACCGCCGCTGCTGAGATTGAGCCCGAGCACAAAACCGGTCCGGTTCCTCTGGGAGGAAGATCCCGCAAACGTGGACGCCCATCCCTGCTTACCTTCACCCAGGGGGATGCTCGCCGGACAGCAATATGGCTTCTTGTTGGGAATTTGAACCAGGCGAGAGGATTCTTCGTCGAAACCCTGAGAGAGATAGACCGGTACGGCACAAATCAGGCTATTAAGCATTCACTTTATCGAAGATTTCAGGGAGAATTGATGGCCGCACTGAGCGAGCTGGATTTGCCCTACTCCGGGTTTCCGGACCCAGGGCGAATCACGAAGGGGAAGCAGTCCCTGGCGAGGGCCCTGGGATCAAAGGTCCGGCCCTTCTTGAAGAAAGTGGCCGAAAGGGGTTCAGGTCGGATTCGCGGGGAGGTCAGGACACGGCTGGCAACAGTTTTGGACCTCCTCGAGAGCAGGACACCCGGGAAAGTCACGCTGGTGGAGGCAGCCCGGGCCGCGGGCATTCGGGAAGGCTCGCTGAGCCGTTTGTTCCGCAAGACATTTGCAATTTCGTTCAGCGAATACCGGAACCTCCTACGAATTGGGTGGATCCGCAAGTCACTTCGGGACGACCCAAGCGTCAGATCACGAGATCTGGCGCAGGCGCTCGAGCTATCCGATCAGAGTTATGTATTCAAGATTCTGAAACGGTATGATGGGCGGAGGGTGCGGGAACTGGCGACAGTGTGAGAGGATTGATTATCCTCGAAAGAGGGGATAGGAGTCATGGGAACTGTTATTGAAACCAATGGTCTGACAAAAGAATACTCGGGGGTTTTCGGCACCCAGAAAATGCTGGCCCTGGACAGCCTGACCATGGAGGTGGAGCAGGGGGAGATCTTCGGTTTCCTGGGCCCGAACGGCGCGGGCAAGACAACCACCATCAAGCTTCTTCTCGGGATTATCTTTCCGACCCGGGGGCAGGCCCGTCTGATGGGTAATCGAGTTACGTCGATGAAGGCGAAGAAAAAGGTGGGCTACCTGCCGGAGGGATCGTACTATCACGAGTTCCTCAAGGGTGAGGAAGTGCTCTCATTTTACGGCCACTTGTACGGGATGCGCGGCTCGGAGCTTGGCAGGCGGATCACTGAATCCCTGGAGATGGTGGGTCTGTCCCACGCGCGGAAAATCCAGGTGAAGGCATATTCGAAGGGAATGCGGCAGCGGATAGGTCTCGCCCAGGCCTTGTTGTCCAATCCGGATGTGCTGATCATGGACGAGCCGACGCAGGGACTCGATCCCATTGCCCGTCGGGAGATCCGAGACGTTCTGGTCAAGCTCAGAGATGAGCAGGGAAAGACTTTGTTTGTCTGCTCCCATGAGCTTTCCGAAGTGGAGATGATCTGCGATCGGGTGATCATCCTGAACAAGGGCCGCATCGTCCAGTCGGGAAAACTGAGCGACCTGATTCTCTCTGCAGGGAACTTCGAAGTGACGGCGCGGGACCTGCCCGACGATTTCGAGCAGGCTTTAAGCGGGAACGGAGACTTCAAGGTCTCCGAAATACGAGGCAGCGAGTGGGTTATCACCGTTCCGATGACGAAGGAAGCCCGACAGAGGATCGTGGAGATGATTGACAGTCGAGGGGGCGAGCTTATCTCTATTCGCCCGGCAAAGGATAGTCTCGAGGACCTGTTCCTCAAAGCGGTCAGAGGAGAAACACAGTCGTCATGAATGTTCTCGTTATTGCCACAAACACGTTTCGCGAAGGGATTAGAAAGAAAATGCTGATCGGGATGCTTCTGGTAGCCCTGATCGCCATCGGGGGGTCCACGTTCCTGGAACCGATCGCCTCGGGGGACCCCACGAAGATGATGAAGGACGTCTGCCTGACCACCATGGCCCTGTTCGGAGTCATGATGGCGGTGTTCATGTCGGGCAGCGTCATTCCCACCGAGGTGGAGAATCGTATCATTCACACGATTATCTCCAAGCCGCTGAGGAGATCGGAGTATTTACTCGGCAAATACCTTGGCATACAGTTCATCGTTTTGCTCAACCTCGGGATTATTGCCGGTACTTTTCTGATATTGCTGTATAACCGCGAGGCGATGCTTTCGGTGCCTTTGTTGAAGGCTTTCTTCCTTACCATAATCGAGCTCATGCTCATCTCGGCGTATACCCTGGCGATATCCGTCGTCGCCTCGTCCCCTGTGCTGCCGGTCATCTGCGGATTCTTCCTGTATATCGTGGGAAACCTCACGGGATATTTGAAGAACCTGGCCGAACACGCCCGCGAGGGAGGAGATCTCCTCCTGGCATTCGTGATTAATACCTTCTATTGGGTCCTCCCGGATTTGAGTGTCTACCACATGAAGGATGAAGTTTTGGCCGGAGCTCTAGCCGATCCGACCATCGATCCGCGCATATGGTTGTATACAATATACGGCCTGACGCACGTGGCCGGAGGGCTGGCAATCGCTTATCTGATATTCCGGAGAAAGGAGCTTTGATCTAACGTCGTGGCTGATCAAGAAAATGCCATCGAACAAGAGACTCACGAAGACTCCAAGGGCACGCTGACCGGCGGTGTGATCCTCGTAGTCGCGATCCTTCTGGCCGCTTTCATCCATATCAAGGCGGAGCAGGTCACCAGCCAGTCGGTTTTCTATCACTGGATTGCCGCGAAAGAGGTGGGACGGATCGGCATTGCGAAACCGGCCGGAGAGGAGGGGGATCAGTCTGACGAGGACCTTCTGTACGCTCGCGTGTCGGCCAAGGCGCAAGAGATCTGCGATTCCCAGGACTACGGGGCTTTCTCAGAACTGACCGATGGGGATCCCGCACGCAAGTGGTCGGTGGTCAAGAACAAGGAACTGGATCCTATGGTTGGACAGTTCACCGATCTGCTCAGGAATGGAAGAATCGAGGCCATCTCAGCAGGACCCATCCCTTACGCGGATATGGGGGTAGGAACCAGCCTGACCCAGATGCTTTTGGGATTCCGGAATATGGCCGCCAATCTTTTGTGGATCAAAGGCGACGAGTATTTCCACAAGGGATACATCCACAAGATGGTCCCCATGATACTCACCGTCGTGAAGCTCGACCCCCACTTTATCGAAGCCTATAGCATGGGATCCTGGCACCTGGCGTATAACATTACGGCTTCCTTTTCCGAAGACGAGCAGGACCTGGTGCAGGACTATATCAACCAGGGGATCGAGCTGCTGGAACAGGGAATTCGAAACAACCCGCGCAAGTACCACTTGTACTTCGATCTCGGATTCACGATGTATTACCTCAAGCTTGAAGACTATGAAAATGCGGTCGTGTGGATCGAGCAGGCGGCCGAGAAGCCGGACCACGAGAAATATGTGCCTCGAATGCTTTTCCACGCGTACAGTAAAACTGGCCGCTTCGAGGAGGCGTACAACGGCTGGCTTCGCTACCTGGAGGCAAACCCGGACGATGAGAGCACGGAAATTGCGGAAAGGTTCTTGTCTCAGACCGCCGCATTGCGGTTGGAATCCGCAGAGCAATACGATGACGCTATAGCGGCCTGGGAACGTTTCGCCCGGCTTTTCCCAGGGTCAGCGGATGAGGCGGATCGGCACCTCCTCACCATCGACGGCATCCGACTGGAGAACGAAGGCAAATTGATGGAGGCGTTTCAATATTGGGAAGATTGCTTTATGCAATATCCTCATCTGCTCGATATCGCCATAGAACACCGCGATAAGCTCGCCGAGACCATTGAGAAAGACCGCCCCAAGAGGATCGTCCTTTCGGTTTCGCCGCAAGTCCTCGAGCTGGGGCCTCATGACGAGGTGGGATATATCGATATCACGAACCAGGGCTCAGGGAAATGGGAATGGTACGCCGAAACGGACACGGAATGGCTCTGGGTCAATCCCAATACGCAAGGCAACCACCTCGAAACCGACCGGGTCACGGTCGAGGTGTTCAGAGAAGGCTTGGAACCGGGCACTCACGAAGCTAAGGTAACCATTACAGACATTATAGGCGGAGAAGAGGCTCAGGATGTCACGGTCCGAGTCGAAATCCTGCCGCCACCCCCTGACATTTCATGATCCCGACCGATTCGGAAGGGTCACCCTCCCAAGAGCAGATTCAACAACTCATCGAAGATATTCGCCCGCGCCTGGAGCGGGTCCGGGAGCGGATGGCTGCCGCTGCCCGCCGCTCGGGCCGCGATCCCAATCAGGTGGAGTTGATCGCGGTCACCAAGGGCTTCGGCGCCGAGAGAGTGGAAGCGGCCGCCCGGCTCGGGCTCCATCAAATTGGCGAAAACCGTGTGGAAGAAGCCCGTATCAAGAAGCCGGCGGTTCAGGCGGAAGTCGAGTGGCACATGGTGGGGACCCTGCAAACACGGAAAGTTCGTGACGCGGTAGAGATTTTTGATATGATCCACTCCGTAGATCGTCTCCGAGGGGGGGAGGAGATTTCAAAGCGGGCCCAAACCGCGGGCCGGCGCCTTCCCGTCCTACTGGAAATCAACATCTCCGGAGAGGAAATGAAATCGGGATTTGCCCCGGCAGATCTTCCCCAGGCGGTCGAGCAATTGGCGGCTCTGGAGGGAATACGTATTGTGGGCCTGATGACAATGGCCCCTTTTGTGGAAGATCCCGAGGAGACGCGGCCGGTATTCCGAGGACTGCGGGAAACGGCCGAGCAGATTGAAAAGATGAGAATTGCACGGGTTGAGATGCGGCATCTCTCGATGGGCATGACCAACGATTTTGAGGTGGCCATCGAAGAGGGCGCAACTATGGTCCGACTCGGGACGGCGATTTTCGGGCCGAGACCGCCACGCGACTAAAGAGTAAAGAGGAACTGGAGAAATTGGTCGACGATCTCGAAAAGATCAGAGAGGAGGGGCTCCGACAAATCGAGGTAGGGGAGACTGCTGCCGACCTTGAGGATATTCGGGTCCAGTACCTAGGCCGAAAGGGCAAAATCACCGTGATCCTCCGTGAAATCGGGAAGCTGTCGGCTGAGGAGCGGCCAATCGTCGGCAAGAGAGCGAATGAAATCAAGAAGGAGCTTGAGGCTGTGCTTGCCGAGAAAATCTCATCGGCATCCCACCGCGAGAGGGAGGACCGGATCGCATCCCGGTCGATTGACGTGACACTTCCCGGCAGATGTCCCACAAGAGGACATATGCATCCCATCAGTATCGTCATGGACGAATTGGTCGATCTGTTTGTTTCCATGGGATACGACGTGGCCTCCGGCCCGGAAGTGGAAACCGACTACTACAACTTCGAAAGTCTGAACATCCCGAAGGATCATCCTGCGCGGGATCAGCAAGATACTTTTTACATCACCGAGGAAACGCTTCTCCGTACCCACACCTCGCCCGTCCAGACGCGATACATGGAAATCCACAAACCACCTTTCAAGATGATTGCTCCGGGGAAAGTGTATCGGCGGGACGATGACTTGACGCACAGCCCCATGTTCTTCCAGCTCGAAGGGCTGGTGGTGGGAAAGGACATTTCTTTTTCTCACTTGAAGGGTACGCTTGAAGCGGCCATTCACCGAATCTTTCCGGAAAAAACCGCCGTCCGATTCCGGCCCGACTTTTTCCCGTTCACGGAACCGAGCGCGGACGTGTCGATTCAGTGCATCGGTTGCGGGGGTTCGGGATGCCGGATCTGTTCAGGCAGCGGATGGCTCGAAATCCTGGGCGCAGGTTCGGTTGATCCGGCCGTGTTCCAGTCGGTCGGCTACGATCCGGAAGAAGTTACCGGGTTCGCCTTCGGAATGGGCATCGAACGGATAGCCATGCTCAAATACGGCATAGACGATATCCGGCTTTTCTATCAAAACGACATGCGATTCCTGTCCCAGTTCGGTTGATCATGCGAGGATGGCATGCTTATTTCGGTTAATTGGCTGCGCGATTTCGTCGACATTGACGTCGGGCCTGAAGAAGTCGCCCGCGAGCTCACAATGGCGGGGCTGGAGGTGGAAGGGATTAATCGCCCCGGCGCAGGACTGGACCAGATGGTGGTCGGGAAGATTCTGAAGATCCAGCCTCATCCCAACGCCGAAAAGCTGGTCTACTGCCACGTCGACGTCGGGCAATCCGAACCTGTCTGGATTGTCTGCGGGGCGACGAACATGAAAGAAGGCGACCACGTCCCCACGGCCCTGGTGGGATCCACCCTGCCCGGGGACGTTCGAATCAAGAAAACCAAGATCCGTGGGATTGTCTCCCACGGGATGATGTGCTCCAGCGCAGAGCTGAAGGTGGGGGAGGACGCTTCGGGACTCCTGATTCTCAATCCCGACACTCCCATCGGCAAACCGATTTCGGAATTCTCCCCGTTCAATGACTCCGTCCTCGACATCGATGTTCTCAGCAATCGGCCGGACGCCTTGAGCCAATTCGGCGTGGCGCGGGAAGTGGCTGTGCTTCTGGGCAAACCGCTTCAATGGAATCCACCTGAGGTGGTTGAAGAAGGACCCCCGATTGACGAGGTCACCTCTGTGGAGATCGCGGACCCGGACCTCTGCGGGCGATATGCTGCGCGGGTCGTGCAGGGCATTACCATTGGTCCCTCCCCCCCGTGGCTGGCCGACCGGCTGACCCAGGTCGGAATCCGACCGATCAATAACGTAGTCGACGTCACGAACTATGTTCTGATGGAGCTGGGCCAGCCTCTGCACGCATTCGATTACGACCTGCTGCGAGAAAACCGGATTGTCGTCCGACGTGCGGAGGCGGGGGAGAAGATCCGGACGCTCGACGGCGAAGAAAGGACTCTCGCGGAAGAGATGCTGGTTATTGCCGACGCGGAACGGCCCGTGGCCCTGGCCGGAATCATGGGAGGCGGCGATACCGAGGTGAGCCAGTCGACCCGAAACATCCTGCTGGAAAGCGCGAATTTCAATCCGCGGTGCATTCGCCGAACGGCGAACACCTTCGGGATCACCACCGAGTCATCCTACCGTTTCGAAAGAGAGGTCGATCCGGAACTGGTTGTTTCGGGTATTGATCGAGCCGCTCAGCTAATAGGCGAGTTGGCGGGAGGAAAGGTCTGCAAAGGGGTGATCGACTGCTACCCGGGACGCGAGGAGCCCCGGCGTCTCACCCTTCGCCCGCAACGAGTGAACCAGGTTCTGGGAACGGATCTCGCCCCCGAAGAGATGAGGTCTATTCTGGAAACCCTGGGGCTGAAGGTGGAGGGCGGGGACGGTGAGCCTTCCAAAGACAGCGTCTTCACTGTCGAGGTGCCCACGTTCCGCAGAGACGTGGAACGGGAGATAGATCTCATCGAAGAGATCGCTCGAATCCATGGCTACGGCAAGATCCCCTCTGTTTTGCCCAAGATGGAGACATCCCCTGCCGAAACAGACGCGGAATTCCGCTTTTTGCGGCAAGTCCGTCGCAACTTGACGGCTGCGGGCCTCTGTGAGGCGGTCACTTACGGATTCACGACCCGAGCCGCTCAGGAGGCGGTGGTTGACGGAGGAACGGAACAGGTTGAAGTTGCCAACCCGATCGCGTCCGACCAGGAGGTCCTTAGAAGTTCCCTCCTGCCCGGTCTTCTGGCTGCGGTCTCATACAATCTCTCAAGGCAATTGCGGTCCGTGAAGCTCTTCGAGGTGGCTCGAATCTTCTCACCGACACAAGATGGAAAACTTCCACAGGAAAGCCTTCGCATTGTGGCCGTCATCACCGGACCGGGCGTTGAATCGAAATGGCCGGAAAAAGAGCGGGAGCTGGATTTCTACGATATCAAGGGAATTGCCGAGCACCTTCTCAAATCCCTGGGCATCGAGGGTGTCAGATGGGAGCCGGGGGTCGGAAAGCCGTATCACCCGGACGCCTCGGCCAGAGCCCTTCTGGAAGGGGTCGAATTAGGCCGGATTGGGCTGATCCAGCCGAAGATTGCCGCCCAGTTCGAAGTTGACCAGGAAGCCTACGGGCTGGAGATGGACGGTCTGCTGCTCAAGGATTTGACCGAGTCGTCCGCCGTGGCCATGAAGCCGATTCCCCGCTACCCGGCCGCGAGACGGGACCTGGCCATCGTGCTGGAAGCTGGTGTGGCCGCCGAGCAGGTGGAAGAGGTCATTCGGCGGTCCGGTGGGCAGAACCTCGAGCAGACAATCCTGTTCGACGTCTACCAGGGGGATCCCGTGCCGAAGGGGAAGAAGAGCCTGGCCTATGCCCTGACCTATCGCTCTGAGTCTAAGACGTTGAGCGATAAAGACGTAGAGAAGTTGCACAATCGCGTCGTCAACAGCCTGGAAAAGGAATTCGAGGCAACACTCCGCTAGCCGGTCCCGATAGCGTATCCCGCTTATCGGATTTGTGGGAAACGGATGCCGTGAACTCGATGTCTCCAGCTAGTTCGGTCCTTTCCATCATCGAAGCCCGGGTCTCTGCATTGGCCGATGAGGTCCGGGAACTTCGCGTTGCCAAGGAGAATCTCGAGGCGGAGAACAAGGACCTCCGCCAGAAGCTGTTCGAGGCCGAGCGGCGCCTGGACCTGCTCCGGGAGGGTCAGGAGGCCTATATGGATGCCCGGGAGCGGTCAGAGGAACGTTCCGAGCGGCTGAGCAAGGTTCGAGACCAGTTGATGGCCCTGCTGAAACTGGTGCGGGGCCTGAAAGCGTCTATTCGCTGATGCCAGACGACACGTTTGAAGTCGAAATCTTCGGAAGCAAATACCGAGTCGGAGGAGAAGTGGACTCCGAGGCATACATCAAGGAGCTCGCCCAGTTCCTGGACCAGAAAATGCGGGAAGTCTCTCGGTCTACTCAGACTATGTCCTCAACGAAAGTCGCCGTGCTGGCTGCCTTGAATATTGCAGATGAGCTGTTGAGTCTCCGCTCTTCAACGGAACGAACGGAAAAGGAAGTGATTGGGAAGATGGAACAGATTCTTTCCACACTCGAGGCAGCAGAAGGAGGGGAGAGGACATGAAACAGGACCGCAAGAATGGTATCCGCTCCACGACTTTCAACGCCAATGGATTCGGGCCGATTTCGATCGCCTGGAACGATAATGGCATCAGTCGAGTGCGCTTCGGGAAACAGGGCAAAGTGCAAAAACTGTCCACAAAGCCCTCGCCTGTCACCGAGCTGGAGCACCGCTTGAAGGCGTATTTTGACCAGGGTCGGCCCATCGATTTGAAGGGTCTGCCGCTCGATTTGACCCGGTTCACTCCCTTCCAAAAAGCCGTCTGGCAGGCGACGTCCCAGGTTCCATTCGGCCAGACCCGGAGCTATTCCTGGGTCGCGGCACGCATCAAGCGCCCGAACGCCTACCGCGCTGTCGGCACCGCTCTCGGTCGAAACCCCTTCTTCCTGGTCGTCCCTTGCCACCGAATCGTCGCAAGCGGGGGAGGATTGGGCGGCTTTGGGGGTGGCCTCGTCCTCAAGAAGCGTCTTCTCACCCACGAACGAGACTCACTACTTTAAGAGACTGACCCAAGCCATTTCCGCCGATTGAAGCCAAGGAAGACACCTTCCGTGGCACGACTTTCGTCGAAAGGAAAAGGAATCTCTCCTGTTCCTTGCATCCACAGATTCTTGATTGCCAATATCTTTATCCATAAGATGATACAACCAATATATAGCTAGTCAGTTTAGGTAGAATTTTGACACTATCCTGCCGGGGGGTATGGATGCATCAGCAGGTTAACGCCCCCTTCTGCATTGAGCTTCCGAGGCCCAACTTTCGCCTTGTGGGACCCATTTATTGACATAATATATATTATCAGACACTAAAGGTGGGCATAATCAGCATGGCAATGCGCTTTTTGGCCCCCGGCGGTGTTCCATTTTTAAACAGCCTCGATTTGCGGGAAGTCACCCTCTCAATTCGGAAGCCAGATGACCCCGGCGAGCAGGTCAAGGACGCGGCGCCAAGAAGTGCGGAGTCGCAGTTGGCTTGAGGAGGTCAGGGGCAGCCTCCAGGAGACCGAGGAAGGTCGAGGCAGGTCAGGGTGGGCAAGATTCGGTTGGGCAGGGAGGGCATGTGGAGGCCGGGAGGTCGGGGGACGCCTGCCGGGAGGCAGTCACGGGCCGAAAATGAGGCATTTGGGGACCCGGGAATCGTCAAAAGGCAGATCGTCGGTTCTGGGGGCAGCTAGGGGCTTCAAGGACGATCCAGGGTGTTTTGGTTCGGAATTGGGAGGCTGAGGAGATGCCGGGGAGGTCAGGAGCAGGCAGGGCAGGCTGTGCCGCCGCAGGTTGGGAGGTCAGGGGGACCGGAGGAGGACGAGGATGGGGTCCCCCCCACGCCGAACACGGAAGGTAACTTGGTCACTCCGGCGTCACCGCACTTCTTGCAGGTCGGGGACGATGCGTTGAGGGTAACCAGCGCCTCAAAGGTGTGGTGGCATCTGTCACAGTGGTATTCGTAGATCGGCATTTGCTGAGCAACCTTAAATCAGAGGCCCGAAACGTCTCAATGATCCAGCGAAAGTCTACCATTCAGTTCAAAACGAAGCAAGAAGCCGGTCACAAAACATCCAGGCCGTCAAAGAGGGCGAGTATTTCATTGAAAAATACCTCGGGAGTTGCGATCCTTGAAAATGGCGGATATAATTCACCGAGGCGAACCTGCGAAAATCGACGACGACAACTATTCCTGTGACCCCTGTCACATATTCCAACCACACTGAGTAAGGAGAAAGGTGTTGAAGATCGCGATTGTTTCTGACCTCCACGCGAATCAGGAGGCAATGTTGACTGCGTTTGATGATATCGAGCGGCGTGAAGCGGACGAGGTCATTTGCCTGGGAGATCTGGTTGGATACAATGCGAATCCCAACGAATGCTGCGATTTCATTCGTGAACGGAACATCCCCTGTCTTTGCGGAAATCATGATGCCGTAGCGTCGGGAATTGAAGAACCTGTGGGGTTCAATCCTGTTGCCCTGCAAGCCGCTCTATGGACGCGCGAAATCCTGCGGAAAGACAATATCCTTTACCTGCGGAATCTCCCTGACCGGTGGCTGTTCAACGAGCATTTGATGGCGGTTCACGGCTCCCCCAGCCATCGCGACACCTATATTTTCACGAAGAAAGACGCCGAAAAGGAGTTCCGTACCGCCTATCCAGACGACGTAGAAATCTGCTTTTTCGGCCACACGCACTTCCCTGTCATCTACAGCAAGAACAACTCCCTCGATTTCTCGAAAGAGCAGACCGAATACGTCCTGAAACCGGGAGAAAAATACCTCGTCAATCCGGGCGCGATCGGCCAGCCGAGAAACAGCGACGTCCGGTCCTCCTACATCATGTTTTACCCCGAAGACCGCCGTGTGGAGTACATCCGCCTCGTCTACCCCGTCGACATCGCCGCCGAAAAGATCAAAAAAGCCGGCCTCCCCGCATACAACGCCGACCGGCTATTTGTCGGGCGGTAATGTCCGCATGGGGCAAGCCCCATCCCACGTGATTGAATCTCGCGCCTCAGGTGTGTTATTCAGAATCAGACCTGAGCCTTGAAACATATTCCCCTCCCCCACGTTTCCTTAATGCAGGACGAATCAACGTTGCGCAGCCAGCGAACAAAGAGAGGAACCAACTATGGCTATGACGCTGAAAGAATTGAGAGGATTATCGGATGATGATCTTGTGGCGCAGCATGACGAAATAGCAGGATCCACTGTTGTCGGATTGAATTATTATCTAGCCGAGATTGCGCGCCGCGATCAAGATAGGCAAACACAGGCAATGCTTTCCTACACTAAGTGGGTTACTATTATGACTGCTATCATAACCGTTGCCACAATAGCGAATATCTGGCTGTAGTACTCTTATTGGCCTTTGAGTAATCTCTACTGTATGCGTACTCAGGCAATGAGAATTCTATTGGGTATCAAGTTGACGAGTTGGCGTATGAGCTTTATGGGCTGACAGAGGAGGAGATTT
>SDBV01003102.1_pt1 | contig 24719 bp, 22 predicted proteins | sample 2277081 | NCBI WGS metagenome assembly SDBV01 (sample SAMN10402039, study PRJNA504765) | marine sediment metagenome | isolation source: marine sediment core GS10_PC15, 223 cmbsf | place: Arctic Ocean: Southern Knipovich Ridge | collected 2010 | reverse complement strand
GCAATGTAGTTACAATTTATAGGCCTGAATTGAACATCGAGTGCATTCCGGCGCAGCTTGCTGCGCCGGAGTATTCAAAAACTTCCTTATAACAACTTAGTCGTCCAATTTTTCAAAGGTCTCATGTACATTATGACCGCGTAGCTTATTCGGCAATATTTCCCAGCGTGATCTCCAGCAGGATCAGGTCCTCGCGGTTCCACCTGCCCTGCACCAGACTCATCCCGCGTGCATCCGCTGCCGTGCTGAAACCCTCGAAGGTGTAACCTGTCCACGGTCCCTTGCTGATTTGTCCCACCAGGTTGGGCCCGATAACCGGCGCACCGATAGCGCGGGCCGTTTTCTGCACCCTTTTGACGAGGCTGAACGAATGCTCCGGCCACTGATCCTTCTTTGCAGCCCAACCGTAGGGGATATATACCAGATCCGGTTTCTGCCTCGCCAGCTCGCTCACCAGTTCCTCGCGGAAACTGTCGGCGCAGATCAGCAGGCCGATCTTTCCGAACGGGGTCTGGACCGTACCGATATCCTGCTGCTCTCCCGGCGTGTAAGGCGGGTCCATCAGCCAGTCCAGCAGGTTTATCTTACGATGCTTGAGCACAATCTCGCCCTCGCTGCTGACCAGCACGGCGGTATCGCGCAGTTTATCTCCATCTTTCTCGTTAAGCCCTATCCCGATCCAGATACCGTTGGAGGAGGCCATCCCGCAAACCGCCTCCGCTGCTTTCCCACCCGGAACGGGTCCTGCCAGCTTGTGTGCATCCGGGTTTACCCAGCCCAGGTCAACCGTTTCCGGGAAGAATACTATTTTCGCACCTTCCTCAGCCGCCCGCTTTACCAACTCTCCTATACGGGCCAGGTTGCCCTCGAGGTCGCTGTCCGTGCAGCTTGGTTGTGCAATCGCGATTTTGATTTTTTCCATGGCAAGGCCCTCACTGGCTGTCAATAACGCCACACAGAGCAGCAGCGGCAATAATAAATAAGGGATTATTATCGATAAAGGATCCAGTCTCCAATAAATAATCATTTCAAAACCTCCGGAGCCGTATAATTTTTATTAACTCCTGGGAACGGCATTGGTGTAGTCAGCTAATGCTAATTTAATCGAGCCAGGCGGCAAGACAAGCTTCTGGTCCGTTTTCCCAGAGTTATTAATTGACCAATGCCAGGCAATTGACTCGGCTTACTCGAAGGTACTATACTTCCTGAAGAAGCGTTCCAGTTAAATAAACAGTCTCCATTACAGATACGCTGTTTAAGACCACTTAAGTCTGGAGCCTTATCATGCCCTCAAGCTCTCCTACCAACAACAAGCTTGGCCGCCGGAAATTTTTATCGGTTACCGCGGGCTCAGTTACGGGTGCGGTGCTGGCCACTTCATCGGCATCCCTGGCGCGCATTCCCGGGGCAAACGACCGGATCAGAATCGGTGTAATCGGCTGCGGCAACCGTGCCGCATACCTGTTGGAGGCGATGGCCGGTTTTTACACCGAGGAGAATTTTATCGTATCCGCGGTCTGTGACCTCTGGAAGGTTAACCGAGAGCAACGGGTGGCGGAGATCACAAAGCAGTTCGGTTCCAAGCCAAAAGTTTTCGCCCGCTACCAGGACATGCTGGCCAGCGCGGAGGTGGACGCGGTGATGGTTACCACGCCCGACCACGCTCACAGTACTATCCTGGCGGCGGCCTGCCGGGCGGGTAAGGACGTGTTCTGCGAAAAACCGATGGCGATGACTGTGGCCGAGGCCAACGATGCAGTATCCGCCGTGCGGACCAATGGCCGGGTGGTGCAGATTGGAACCCAGCGTCGCAGCGACCCGATTTACATGGGCGGAGCGAAACTGATGCACGAAGGTAAACTGGGTAAAGTTAACGTGGTGGAGCTGAAATGGAACGACGCCGGACCGCGCTGGGAGCGTGACTACGGAAACGTGCTGACCAGCGATGTGGACTGGGAGGGCTACCTGATGGGCCAGAGTTCGCGGCCTTTCGATGCCCGGCGGTTCCGCTGCTGGCACCTCTACCGCGATTATTCGATCGGAGTAGTAGGCCTGCTGGGCGCTCATCACACCGACCTGGTCCACTGGTACATGGACGAGCAGTATCCTGAAAGTGTGACCGCCACCGGTGGAGTTCTCAGTTGGCCCAACCGCGAACACTACGACACCCTTCATGCATCGTACAAGTACCCCGGCGGATTCCTGGTCCATTACGAAACACGATTCGGCAACAGTTCCATGCGCGCCGAGGCCATGTTCTACGGCTCCGAGGGAGTGCTGGATACAAAGGCGTGGAAAATGACAGGCGAGGGCCGGATACTGCCGGAGCGGCTGGAACCCGGCAACCGTCAATACCCCACCAGCGCGTTCGCCATGCAGGACGGACAGGGAGCGGCGATAGAGGTTCAGCCCGACAAGTCGGGCATGGATCACATGCGTAACTGGGTGCAGTGCATCCGCACACGCCAAGACCCGAACGCAACTGTAGAGCACGGATTGGGCCATTCACTGGCGGCAATCATGGCCCACCGGGCAGCGGATATCGGACGCAGAGTGTCTTTCGATCCGGTTACCCGCGATATACGGGAGGGTTGAGCATTGTTAAACCGAGTCGCAATTTTATGCTCCTTAGCAGCGTTATTGGGCCTGCTGAGCCTAATAATTGGTTGTAGCGGACCAGATGATGACACGATAAGAAAAATCAGGCTGACGGTGGAGTTTCCCGCTGGACCAGGCCAGGTGCAGAGGGTGGTGAAAGCTGAATTGCCGCCTGGTTTCGAGCCGGGAGAGCACGCCTGGGAGGCGGTGGCTACGCTGAGCGGGCAGATCAAAGCTGCCCCGGTACAGTTCACCGCTGAGCGGCAACTTGTATTTCTCTGGCGGCAGGTGTCAGCTAGCGGAAAGCAGGAATTTAAAATTCAGCCTGCTAAAAAGGCAGCTCCCGCATTTGCAATTGAGAATACCTCGGCGGAGCAGTTGCTGATTTCAGAAAACGGCAGCCCGGCGATAGGCTATGTGCATGGTATGCATCTGGCCGAGGGAGTCCCGGAGGACCGCAGGCGCTCAGATTACTTCCACCCGCTCTGGAGCGCGGACGGCGGAACAGTTCTCAGCGACGATTTTCCCGAAGACCATTACCACCATCGGGGAATATTCTGGACCTGGCCGCAGGTGTTTGTGCACGATGACACACTCAGCTTATGGGATATCCGGGGTATTCGGCAAAAATTTGAAAGCTGGCTGGTGCGTGAAACCGGCCCGGTGTTCGCCCGGCTGGGAGCGCAGAATGGCTGGTACACGGATGACGGCCAAAGAGTGATTGATGAGCGGGTATGGGCCACGGTTTACAGCGCCTCTGAACTGGGACGGATGATAGATTTTACAATTCGCCTTGAGGCAACCGAAAGCCGTGTGGGCCTTCAGGGTTCGGCGGACATTAAGGGTTACGGAGGTTTCAGCCTCAGGTTCGCACCGTTCGAGGAGCCCATAATTACAACCAACGAGGGGATTCAGGACGAGGACAGCAACAGGATTCCGTTCACCTGGGCCGATTTATCAGCCAAATTCGCTGGCGGCAGCAGCCTCGAGGGTGTCTCCATGCTTGACCATGCCCGCAATACCGGATTCCCCAACGGCTGGTGCCTTCGCCACTACGGTTTTACCGGCCTGGCCTGGCCCGGTATAGAACCTTTCTGGCTTGAACCCGGAAAGCCGCTTATTGCCCGCTATCGTCTATGGATTCACCCTGGCGATTCAAATACAGGAAAAACCGCCGAGGTCTATAACGCCTGGGCTAATCAACCTGTGACCGCTGTTATCGAGTAGTATCAGTTGCGAGATACTTTTTACAGGTTTAAGCACAGCATTGATAAAAAACAGTAGCAACGCCAACAGCCCTGATCGACAGGGCTGTTGGCGTTTATGCACCCGGAGGAAACAAAATTCTTAATTGGTTACCGAAAGGGAAAGTTAGCGGGCGGGCCGGCACGTTCATTGCCCGCACCAGGCGCTGAGACAACTCCTAAGTTCTGTGGTCCGCAATGAACGTGCCGGCCCGCCCTGAACCCTGTAGAACATCATGCAGTAAAAACTTTGTACATGCAGTTCTGTGGGATATGGTGCACTGGCACTGATGGGAAAGCTTTTTTCAGTCTGGAGGCCAGCAGTTTCATCCCGTATTCTTCTGTTACCGGATGGTTTACAACCGCCACCGGGAATCCTGTATCAATCGCGAACGCACCGTCACGCCAGTAGGTAAAACCATCATCGGAGCAAATCGCCATATCCGCGTCAAGCTCCTCGATAAACCTGAACATCGGCGTTATTGCTCCGCAACCGAGTACGATTCGCCGTACCGCCCGATCCTGATCGCCGATAAACTGCACGCCCGGCTGGCCCAATGAGGCCACTCGGCCCGCTATATGGCGCGTGATATCCGCCGCCTTGCGCCCGCCGCCATCGTAGACATAGAAGTAGCCTTCACCATCCACCGGTTCACCCAGGTCCAGAGCCTTGCCCCAGGCCATGGGGATACCCTCCTCCGGAAACTGGTCCCACATGTCGTGGCAGCGAAGGATCGTCAGGCCGCTTTTCTCGATAAACTCGCGCTTGCGTGCCACTGCCTCGAAACGGAAAATATCCTGGTCGTTGTCGCGATGGTTATAGTAGGTCGGCTCGTGAGTGACAAACATATTGCAGCCCAATTCCAGAGCCTTCTCCAGCGCCCGGGTGTACGACATCCAGCCCACGGCTATTCCGCTCACAGGCTTATCCGGCCCGCCCGATTTGAAAGTGTCGACCGTTTTTTCGGTTTTTACCCAGCCCCCATCGAGACCCATCAGATACTTACGCACCTTGCCGGTGGTAAGATTATCGCCATTGGCGGCAGAGGCTTTCAGCACGGTGGGCACCGAGGCGATAGCCGCGGCCACACACGGAACCGATGAAAGAAAATCGCGGCGTCCGATTATTCCATTTTCTCTGCGGTCTGACATTTACACCTCCATGCGGGCAGTTATTTACACGCCCTGAAAAGTAGATAATACTTGTCCCTTGATAGTTATGTTCTAAATATAAGTTGGAAGCTACTTAATGCAACAAATCATCACAGTGCCGGCGAACCGTGAACCCGGAGTGCCCAGTGGTGTAGAAAAGTCCGATGAGTAATATAGCTTTTACCGATCTTTTGCTTAGCCAGCGGAAGGCTGCCAACGCTGACCGGGAGAAATAAATGAGTTACAGGATATTGGCGATAATGATCTTGATGGCAGGGTTGCTCTCCGCAACTCAAATGTACGCCCAGCGTGGAAGAATGGGCGGAAGAGGAAGGGCCGGTTTCTCCGCGTTCAGTTTCAGTTACGAATACCTCTCCGCCGCGGGTCTGGACAATCCCGGCACGGTGTTCGATCCCGGGTTGGAACTGGAGGTGACCACGCTTAAAGCCAGGCTGAACCTTCCTCCTCTGGGGATGCGACGCTCCGGCCGCCGTGGCGTTCAGGACAGGGAGCGCGGCCAGTGGATGATAGTCCATGCCCTGGGCTATCATCAGCGGCGAGTGGCGTACGGGGACCGCGACGCGCTCACAACGGCCAGCCGCCTGGACAGGATTCATGGTATTGAATACGATTTTTCCCTGATTCATCGGCCCTCGCGCTCATGGCGCGTTCTCCTGCAGGTCAAGCCTGGAATTTACAGCGATTTAGAGGGGGGAATCGACTCGGATCACTGGAACATCCAGGGGGCGCTGCTGCTCGACAGGGTGCTCGACTCTGGATTTGTGATCGGCCTCGGTACCGGCTGGTCGGCCGTTTTCGGTAAGAACCTGCTGCTGCCGCTGCTGCATCTGGAAAGCAGGTCCGGGTCAAATCCGAGGGTGAGAATGGTATTGCCCACGATGGCCGAGTGCTCGTGGAGGCTTGATAGCGGGATTGAGATTGGCGCCGCGGCCAGGATGGATGGCAGCAGTTACGCGCTGGGTGGGTCCCGGACAGCGGATGGGGGCAGGCGTATCGACATGCTGCGTTATGCGAATCTGACCGTGGGGCCCTTTGTAACGTTTCGGGCTGGCCGTGGCTTGACTTTGATGCTCGAAGGCGGAGGAACCGTTTACCGCCGTTTCGAGACCACGCTGGCGGATGCCTTAATTGACAACTACGAATTGAATAACGCCTCGTTTTTCCGCCTGAGTCTCAGGGCCGGAAGGTAAGTTAAATGCCCCCCGTTCCAATTGAGGCTCCAGGGAACGGATACTCTTCGGCTGGCGGCAGGTAGCTAAGATTCCCGCCATTCAGCGAGACCACCTGCGAGTCACGGCCCAAAGCGACTACCGCCTGGGGGGGCAACGTTCAGCTTTAACTTAAATCATTCAGGTTCCCTACTGGCTAAACAGGGCGTTTCGGCTTGACCCGGCGGGTGGCACGGTGGTAAGATTGTACTGTCTGACTGGTGACACTCAATTGCTCCGGAGAACCACTCTATGTTATTCGACAGCAAACAAACACGGATGCGCAAAGCGATCCTGCAGGGAGATACCGCCAGAGCAAAATCGCTGATTGCCAAGTTGGAGCCGGACAAGCTCGATTCCTTCGGAATTACCCCCCTTGCACTCGCCGCATCTCACGGTCAGCTTTCGGTTGTCAAGCTGTTGCTCAAGACCGGTGCGGGTGTGGATCAAGTTTCCGCTGGTGGAGAAACGGCGCTGATGGCCGCCTCCAGACACGGGCAGGCGCCGGTGATGGAAACCCTGATCGCAGCGGGCGCCAACGTGAATGCAACCGATAAGCTCGGAGACACCGCCCTGATTCTCGCTACTGTTTGGGCCACACGGATGGCCTCTATCGGCAAATCCAAAACAGCCACGAGGATCAAGCTGCTGCTGGCCGCGGGGGCGAATGTCAACGTGGCGGACCGCAGGGGCCGCACCGCGGTTATGTCGCAGGTGCGAAGCGGTGGCGGCGCACTCAGGGAAGAGGACCGCCTGGAAGTACTTCGGACGTTGATCGGGGCCGGAGCCGATGTGGACGCCACTGGCGACAGGGGCCGCACCCCGTTGATGGCGGCGGCGTTCCGCGGACTCAAAGAAACTATCAATGTCCTGCTCGAAGCCGGCGCGAAACACACTCTCCGCGACAACTCCAGCCGTAGCGCACTGATGCACGCTGCTGAGGGTGCGTTCTGGACCTACCGCAAAGCCGGATATATCGGTATATTTCTTACTCTGTTTGACCTGGGAGTCGACTTGCAGGAAAAAAACTCCGGTGGTCAAACCGCGCTGATGATCGCTCAGAGCAACCATCGCAAAGACCTGGCTAACATGTTGAAAAAAGCCGGGGCATACGAGTGAGCTGGACCTGTTACCTGTTCGGGGGAAAAATGAAATTTTTTATCGTTCCATGCATGTTGGTTTTAATTTTAGTTTTTTCAATGGCAGGTTGCTCGGCAAAAAATAATGAGTTCGTGGCGCTCTTTGATGGCCGGACGCTGGAGGGCTGGTATGCCGATGGTGGAGATATCGCCGCCTGGAAAGCCGAGGACGGTATCCTGAGCTGCGTGGGCGGTGGCGGCGGCTGGCTGGCCACCGAAAAAACCTACGCCGATTATATCCTGGAGCTGGACTGGAAAATTCCTCCGGAAGGTAACAGTGGTGTTGGTCTGAGGTTCCCGGCGGAAACACACGTTTCCAGAACAGGTATGGAAATCCAGGTTCTTGACGACGATGCAGCCAGGCACCGCGATATCAAGCCCGCCCAGCGCACCGGCAGCATTTATCTTCAGGCCGCGGCCACTCAGGGAGCCGCCAATCCTCCCGGCCAGTGGAACAGCTTTAAAATCACCTGCGATGGTCCTTTGGTTGTAATCGAGCTCAATGGAACGGAGATTGTCCGGGCTGACATGGATCAACACACTGTTGGCCAGGACGGGCTGACTCCGCTGGCGGAACGGCCTCGCAGCGGGCATATCGGTGTGCAGAACCATCAGACAGGAGTGGATTTCCGCAATATCAGAATCAAGGTGCTGAACGGCGGCAAATAAAAAAAAGGCCGCTGCTCCGTTTTAAGGAGTGCGGCCTTCAGCATGCGAACCCTGTCATTTAAGCCATCCCAACGGGAAGATAGAGCATCCCGAAATATATGGTTATCACAACAGTCGTGTGCCAAATCACCGTAAAATACTCGCGTTTAGTCATAGTGCCCTCTTGTCCTTGCGTTTTCCCTTGGCTGGTTAACATCAGTTGCCTCTGTAAGTTAGGACGCTGATGGGCGAGTATTGGTTTCATTATTTCTACATATCCAGCCGGGCCGGATATTTTTCTCCCAAGGAGCATCCGATGAGAGATTCAGTTAAATCCCAATCAGCCTGGACTCCTTTGGCTGTCCGGATAAGCGTGGTTGCGATGCTGGCTCTGCTGCTGACCCTGCCCCGCCCGGCTTTCCCGCATAGCAGTGAAGTCCTGCTGGATCAGGACACGTTCCCGGCTGATTCCCCCGGTTGGGAAACTTACAGCCAGCGCTCCGAGATCAGCCCGGAGTTCAGCGTGGACCTGGGAAAAAGCAGCTCCGGCGAGGGCAGTCTGTGCCTCTACGGAGCCTCCAACAGCGCGGTCAGAGGCTGCTGGCGCAAGGAGATCGGGGGAATCGAGGGCGGAGCTTACTACAAGTTCAACGCATCGTTCGCCGCCACTGGTATCCCGGTAACCCACCACACGGTGTTCGCCCGGCTGGCGTGGCTTAACAGCGAAGGCGACAGAATCGGCAACACACGGGAATACGCCACCCAACAGGATATTGTTTTCGGCAACTGGCGCACAGTGGGCATGACCCGTCAGGCTCCCCAGGCAGCAAAAAGCGCGGTAATCGAGTTGTTTATCAGTCAGGCTCCCCAGGGACGCGCCTGGTGGGACAAGATCAGCCTGGCCCGGATACCAGCCCCGCCAGGCCGCAAGGTTATACTGGCTACAGTCAACTGCCGTCCGGGCGGTAACTCCTCGGTGGCCGAAACCGTGGCCGAATTCTGCGCTGTAGCCGGCCAGGCGGGAGAGCAGGGCGCGGACATTGTCTGCCTGGGCGAGGGAATCAACATGATCGGCGTGGGCCGTCCCGATGGCGGCGCAAGCCAGTACCATCATATCGCCGAATCGATTCCCGGCCCCACCACCGATCAGTTGGCCGAGGTGGCCAGAGAACACGGGATGTATATCGTGGCCGCCCTGGGTGAGCGCGAGGGCAACGTGATTTATAACACAGCCGTGCTGATCGGGCGCGATGGAGAAATAAAAGGCAAATACCGCAAGGTACATCTTCCCGAGGGTGAATACGACCAGGGCGCCAGCCACGGCGACAGTTACCCGGTGTTCGAGACCGATTTCGGCAAAATAGGGATGATGATCTGCTGGGACAGCTGGTTTGTGGATCCCGCCCGGGCGTTGGCCTCCGCCGGTGCGGAAATTATCCTGATGCCGATCTGGGGTGGCAACAGCACCCTGATAGCCGCCAGGGCGATAGAGAACCACGCCTACCTTGTCAGTTGCGGCTACGATGTGGAGAGCAGGATATACGACCCGTGGGGCGCCGTGCTGGGCGAGGCCACCGAGCGACCCGGCGTGGCGCTTGCCGAGATAGACCTCAACCACCCGCCGCCCTGCCCGTGGCCCTGGCCGCTCAGCGACACACGCGCCGTGCTGATGCAGGGCAGCCGCTACGATATTAAAATCCCCGCACTGGAACGTTGATAGATCAGCCTTGAAAATAATATTGGCCTGTAAGCACGAAGGGACACGGTGTACCGTGTCCCTTCGTGTCTATACCAAAACACCGTACGGGCGAACCTTGTGTTCGCCCGTGAATACATACACACCTCCCGATTCCATCGGGACAAGCAGGGGCACCCCTTTTGTTAACGAGGAATTTGATCGCGCTCGTTTTAGACGAATACCTGTAGGGGCGAGGCATGCCTCGCCCGCAAAGCATTCAACAGGTGGCCGGATTGACGGGCGACAGATGTGTCGCCCCTTCGATTTTCCAGAACAAAGGAGGTGTTTCCGTACCATTCCTAAGTTTTCTCTTACCTTTCAAAAAGAAAAAACTTTTGACAACAATTACTCCGCCACACTTGCCCGCCAGTTCTCCACCCGCTCCAAAAGGCCTTCTATCGATCCTTCATGGAACAGCACCACTCCGTGCACGGTAACCGAATCCTGCGCCGGGCAGTCGCGAATCGAGGGATCGGAGTGGAAACAGGGGTTCTGTGGGTTGCAGAACAGCACCCTTGAGGGCTGCCAGATTGTGGCCAGCCATCGGTCCGGATGATCTTTGTCCCGTACGGCAATCACGGGCGGACTGGCCAGCTCTTCCACAATCCGGCCCGGGCTGTTGCCACGGAACCAGCCGATACTGCCCAGCGCACTGTTGTCCGGCCCACCTTTTATATTAACTCCCCAGTTGATTTTGCTGCTTATCTCATGCTCTGCCCAACCTCTGTCCGGCATGTCGCCGGTATAGGTTGTTTCCCTGCCAAGCCTCAGCGGGCGGCCATCCTCCACTATCCAGGTCCTGCTGAAACTGGTGTCGCTGAATCCGGCCATCGCCTCCGGCCTCTTTTCCGCTCCCTTGTGGGAGTCAGGCTTAAGACAGACCAGCGAGCGGATGTCAGTAATCGGCTGATCCGTGCCATTGACTATAGTTGCAGTCAACAGCACAGCCATCGAATCAGCGACAGCGCGCGCGCGGTAAATCACACCGGGCCTGGCTACGTTGTCATACCAGCCCTCGGTGGAATTTGCATTGAACTTCCACGGAGAGTGAATCGGCTCCTTGCTGTCGTGGCTCGTGTTGGGCAGGTCCGAGCCCCAGCAGTGCTCGGGGAAACCCAGTGAAAGGGATTGCGAGGGTTCCCAGGGTGAGTGGATAAAAATATCCCGCACGCCGCCGGTGCGCATCTCCGTGTAGGTGGACAGGCCCGGACGCTGGTCCGCCGCGGTTTGCCGCTCCACGCTCGGTGAGGAACAAGCCAGCAGCGCGGCCACCAGCAATAATCCTGAAGCCCAATAGCGTTTCATCTTTTCTCCAATCTATTTTCTGTTCAGCGGACCGATATAGCTTTTAGCCACCACAATATTATCGAGCCACAACGAGCGTTTTTGCCCCTGTGCAGGAGGAGTATGGGTGTAGGTTGGTTGCATCACGTTATTGATCACCATCTCTTCGCTCTTGCGCCACTCCATACCGGTTTGCTCAATCGCCAGACGGCCATCGACCCACAGCCTCTGCTCTCCATTGAGCTTGCCCACATCGTTGAGCTTAATCATGTACTCATAGCAGGTCCAGCGTTCCTCTTCCACCGAGGGCTGCCAGTCCTGGTTGGGCACCACGTTGTCACCGTAGCCACCGATTTGCCCCGGGAAGTAGGTATAAAGGATAACCCTGTTCCAGGGCGGGCCATCCTTCCCGCCGATCCCCGTTCCGGTGCAGAACCAGTCGTAGCCGGTGGGACGGTTGCCGGCGCCGGTACCGAAGCGCTTGCCTCTGGGGTGGCCGTGGAGCTGCATGATTTTCTGGTTTTCCCAGTGGCCTCCGGCGCTGAGCTTGAAATAATAGCGCATGTAGGCCACCTCGGTGCCATCCCACCAGTGGTGCATCCAGCCTGCTCCCCCTTTACCCGCCTCGGGAACAAAATCAAGGCGAAGACAGCGCTGGCCTGTCAGCAATTTTTCCGGATTTGTTTCGATGATGCCGTACTTACGGCTGTTTTTGCTGATTTCCTGCCACTTGTCTTGCCAGTCGTCGCGCTCGAATCCCTCCACCATCAGCACATCGGGATCAGACTCGATATTTTTGTCGTTCGGATATTTTGCGGCAAGGCCATTTTGAGCCTCGGAGCCGGGGGCTGCAAACAGCTCTCCGGCGGCCAGAGTTCCAGCGGCACAACTGGTGATAAAAGAACGCCTGTCCATCTCAAATCCTTTCGCCAAAAATTATTCCGTCAGGCTATCCTGCCAATTTTCAGCACACTCGACCAGCCCGGCCATGGTCCCATCGTGGAAAAACACCGCGCCACGGGCCACTGTAGATTGGCCGGGAGCACAGTCCATGGGTACCGGGTCGGAGTGGATACACGGGATACCCGGATTGGAGAATATGGCCCGCGAGGGGTTCCAGATCGTGCCCAGCCAACGGGTCATGTCCCCGCGCGCGTGGGTGGCTACAACAGGCGGCCAGGAGCGCTCTTCCGTGAGGCGGCAAAACGGCTTGCCCCAGGCGGTGAACCAACCTAAATCGTTAAGTTCGCGGTTATCCGGCCCTCCACGAATATTCATCACGTGCCGTACGTGGTCCTCCGGCACCTCGCCGATCATGGTAGTGCCCTCGCCCAACTGCACCGGCTTGCCATCCACCGCCACCCAGGTCATTGTAAACGAGGTATCGGCGAACGCCCGCATTGTGTGAGCACGGGTACAGACCAGGATACGGATGTCGGTTATCGGGGTTTCTGTTTTGTTGGTGAATTCCATTTCAAGCATGACAGCCATCGAGTCCACAACCGCCGAGGCGCGGAACAGGTTTCCATCTTTGGCGGTCACCTCGTACCAGGCCTCTGTTGAATCAGCGTTGAACTGCCAGCGGTTTGGGTGCGGCTTGCCGTCGCGGGTATCGGTACTCACACCGCTGAAATTCTTCCCCCAACTGTGCTCAGGAAAATCCAGCGCCATGAATTCACCCCCGTTCCAGGGTGAACTGACATAGAGCATGTTCAGCATAGACTTTGAGGTGTCCGCGCTGGCAAAAAGTTTTACCGGCAGCTTGGTGTTTCCAGTATCATTTGAAGGAGCGGCGCAGGTAAACCCAAGCACCAGCGCAAGCGGCAAAATAGTCAGCAGAGCTTTCATTCGTCTCCATCCGCTTTAATGGTTGCAAAGGCCTTGTTCAGTTCCCGCTCAAAATATTTTTCAATGGTTTTCAGCGCCTGCTCCCCGAACTCTTCGCTAATCTCGCTCCTGATCTCCTTGCCCCGGTACCAGTTCCCGCGGCCGGTGCTGTAATCGACTATCGAGTCCAGCCGAGTACCACCGGGAACCAGGGCGGCCCAGATAGAGCTTTCCCATTTGCCCGCATGGTCGCCCTCGCCGCAGGCAAGCACCTCCCAGAATGGGATCACCACAGTCTGTCCGCCAGAGGCAGCCGTGTAGGCTTCGGCGGTTTCCCGCAGAACACGAGTCTGGATTTTGGGGTAGTGTCCGCTGTAGGCCACAATCACGCGGAAACCCAGATTGGCCAGGCCATCGAACGACTGGTAGAGGAAAGTGCGAAGGTAGTCTTCGGTGAAGATAAAATCGCCCACTCGCTTATGGGATTCGCGGAAATCTTCCACGCTCCGCTGCGGCGATCTGTCACCGTGGATACCGGCCAGGTGGCTTGTGGGCAGCACTACCCCACCCAGTTTATCCGCCAGCCGTACGCAGACCAGGTGGGCCTTGTCCCCATCAAGCCCCCAGGGAAGGTGCTCACCGTGGCGTTCCAGTATTCCCACTGGCAGCCAGGCCAGCGGGCGCTCCTCCATAAGCTCAAACAGACGGTTGCCGTAAATTTTCTCCCACTGGCGCTCGGTGCTCTGGTACCGGGCAGCCGAAGACAACGAAAAAGAAAGGAGCAGCAGCAGAAACGCACTCAGTAAAATTCTCATCGGCAGGCCTCCTGTTTTCTGATTTATCTTCTATTCTTTCCCCGGCCCGTAAATAATCTGTCCCGGCAGAGCGCCAGTGTGGCTTCCGTTATCGATAACCATCGCCCCGTTAACCATCACGTACTCTATTCCCACCGGGTACTGATGCGGCTGGCTGAACGTGGCCCTGTCGATTACAGTGGCCGGGCGGAACAGCATCAGATCGGCGGCCATGCCGGGCTTTACCAGCCCGCGGTTACTTATCCCCAGCTTTTCCGCATTCTGCCAGGTCATCTTATGCACGGCCACTTCCAGGCTCAACACGGCTTCGTCGCGGGCGTAATGGCCCAGGATTCGCGGAAAGCTGCCGTACCAGCGAGGATGCGGTTTGCCCTTGCCCAACGGGCCGTCGGGGCGCACAGCCACCCCATCACTGCAGAACGAGACCAGCGGATGAACCAGGGCCGTGCGCACATCCTCCTCGCTCATCAGGAAATAGACAGTGGGCACGGAGCCGCCCTCTTCCAGCAGAATGTCGAACAGGACTTCCGATGGCTCGCCGCCCCTGAGAGCAATCACCTCGTTCATCCGCATACCAACCAGCTTTGCATTCTTCTCAAGTTTTGTTGATACCACCAGCATGCTCTCCCAACCGGCGCTGGAAGTGTAATGGTTGTACCAGTCGGGCCGTCCGCCGGCGTAGAGCGCACTCTTGAATTTCTCCCGCCAGGCAGGATCAGCCAGCCGCTCCAGCATTTTCGCCCGGCCCCCATCCTGCCCCTCCGGTGGTATCAGCGCCGCCAGGTCGTTCTGCCCGGCGATGTAAGGATACATGTTGGCGGTTGCCTCTATTCCCTCCGCCCGCGCAATCTCGAACCGGGCCAGCACACTGTCCATCCTGCCCCAGAGTGCGCGCTCGGCCACCTTGAGATGGATCACATCCACGGGGATATCCGCCTCGCGGGCAACCCGGAACGCCTCGTCCAGCGAGGGGAAAATCAGCGACCCTTCATCACGCACGTGGGTGCTGTAGATGCCTCCGTAACCCGAGGCCGCACGGGCCATCGCAATCAATTCCTCCGTCGTAATAGGGCTGCCAAGCAGAGCCGAGGCCACACCCAGCGCTCCCTGACTCATCGCTGCCTCCACCAGAACCGCCATGCTGTCAATCTCAGCGGCGGTGGCCCTGCGGTTGGTGTCGCCGATCACATAGCGCCGCACACTCATCGAACCGACAAACGAGCCGATATTGAGCGATACGCCCTTGCTACGGAGCACGTCAAAATACTCGCCAAGCGTGTTCCAGCTAATATCGGCGTCCCACAGCGGAGCCTCCACCCGCTTGAAATTCCTGCCGCTGCGGCTGATCGGTCCTGCGCTCAGGGCCTCACCGATAATCTCGGTGGTCACTCCCTGACGGACCTTGCTCTGGGCGGTACCATCCACCAGCAGGCTGTAATCGCTGTGGCCGTGGATATCTATCACTCCGGGCGCTACAACCAGTCCCTTAGCGTCAATTGTTCGTACAGCTTCAGCATCGGCAAGATCACCAACGGCGGCAATCGTGTCGGCTTTTATGCCTACATCGGCCACAGTGCGGGGCGCACCGGAGCCATCGATTACAGTTCCGCCCGTGATCAGGATATCGAATTGCGGGCCGGAATTGCCTGCACACCCGGCCATCAGTGCAAATAACAGAAACAGGCTCGCAAACAGCATCAGCCTTGATTGCATGTATGCCTCACTTTGTGGAGGAAACACGGTAAAAATAATTAACCGCCCAGCCGTTCGATATTATGACCGGCAGCCGGGTCCACCGCCACCGCCTCTATCTCCACATTGATCCCGATCGGCAGTTTTGCCACCTGGACCGTGCTGCGGGCGGGCTTGCTCTCTCCGAAATACGTTGCGTAGACCTCGTTCATGCGCGCGAAATCGTTGATATCGGTCAGGAACACCGTGGTCTTGACCACATCGGCCAGCGACGCTCCGGCATCGGCCAGCACGGCGGCCACATTGTCCAGGGTCATCTCGCTCTGACGGGCGATATCGCCCAGGAACGGCTCGCCAGAGTCAATATCCACCGGCCCCTGGCCCGAAACATAGATAAAACCGCCTGCTTTCACCCACGGCGAATACGGCCCTTTAGGTGCTGGTACCTTGCCCATTTTCAGTTCCTCCTGTGTTTGTTTTTATATTTGCCAGCCGCTTTCAGCCTCAACCGTAATACAGCACCGCCGGGGTGTCAACATGGTTAGACTGAATTTTGATTTGTTTCGCGGACCTATTCGTCTTACTATTTAATTCTCACCGTGCAAGCATCCGGCACTCATCTTTCCCGCAGGCGGAACAGGCGCATGAGCAGAATCGGCAGACTGATTACCTACATCCGCTACTCCTGGAGAATACCTTTATTCCCGAATAGCGGCAAAAAGACCAGGCGGAATCTTAGAGAGGCCTGGGGCAAAGAATCCGCTGCTGACAGGGATTTCTCACTGATCGCCTCCTATTACGAGCTATCCGAAGATAGAAACAAGCCAGGTTTTGTCGATAAAAAAACCTGGGACGACCTGGACATGGACGACTTTTTTTGCCGGGCAGACAGGACTGTAAGCGCCGTGGGCCGTCAGCATCTTTACAGGACTTTGCGGCGAAGTATGGCCGGGCAAACCGATGTGGAGGAAAAAAACCGGCAGTACGGGATTTTCAGGGGCAACTCCGAACTGCGCGAAGAAATCCAGTTGATACTCAATCGCCTCAAGGCCCCAAACGCATCTTACATCATCCACTTGCTGCTGGAAGAGACACCCCCAAAGCCACGGCTCTATCTGTTGATATATTTTTCCTCGCTGATCACTGTCTGTACTTCGGCACTGATGATTTTTACCCAGCAGTATTTCTACATTCCCCTGCTGCTGGGCGTTGCCAATATTATCATCCATGCAATCTACAGCAAAAAGCTGTATCAATATTTCCCCGGCCTGTCGTACCTGAATACGATGCTCGGAGTTGCGATCTCACTGGCAAAAGTTGAGAGCGGCCAGGAGTTGCCCCAACTCACCTCCCTGCGCTCCCGCCAGAACACGATAAAAAAAATGCGCAAAGCTATCGGCTGGATGGTGATCGACAGAGCGAGGCTGGATGATTTAACTGACTCGATTGTCGAGTACCTGAACCTGATCTGCCTGTTCGACCTGGTGGCGTTTATCCGCTCACTGGGCGCCTTAAAAAAATACCAGAGCGAATTGGTAAAATTATTCGAGGAAGTGGCATCGCTGGATGCCACTATTTCGGTGGCGTCGTACCTTGAGAGTCTTCCGGAATATTGCGTTCCCCGGCTCACCGCCGACGGTGATATCGAGCTGGACAACGCCTGCCATCCGCTGCTGGAAAAACCCGTGGGAAACTCGTTCAGTTCGCAGCGCAAGTCGGCCCTGATAACCGGCTCCAACATGGCTGGTAAAACTACCTTTATCAAAACGGTGGGGGTCAACGTGATCCTGGCCCGCTCGCTGGGAATCTGCCTTGCAAGCCGGGCGGTGATTCCGCAACTGACCGTAAAGTCATCGATGCGGCGGGAAGATGCGCTGGGCGAGGGGAAAAGCTACTATTTTGCCGAGGTTGAGGCGCTGCTTGAGTTTATCGAACTGAGCGGCAACGGGGCTCGCCACCTGTTTCTGATCGATGAGATTTACCGGGGGACCAACACGATCGAGCGGATATCCTCGGCCACGGCGGTGCTGAATTTCCTGGGCAAAAGTAACCTGGTGCTGGTAACAACCCACGATATCGAGTTGCAGGACATGCTGGGCGGCCATTACCGGATGCTCCATTTTGGCGAACAGGTGGAGGGGGAACGGTTTTATTTCGATTACAAGTTGAAACACGGCCCAACCGGTTCCCGCAACGCGATAAAATTACTTGAATTAAGCGGGTACCCGGCGGAAATTATCTCCAGAGCCTCCTCGCTCGCAAGTGAATTGGCCGAGAAATACAAGGATCGCTAATACTCAAATCAATTGACAGGGATAGACTGAATTGAAAGCACTGCTGCTGGAAGCGTACAACAAGCTGACCATTGTAGAACGGCCGGAGCCTGTGCCCGCGCCCGATGAGGTGCTGATCCGTGTGCGGGCCGTCGGTATCTGCGGCAGCGATGTGCACGGGGTGGACGGCAGCACGGGCCGAAGGGTGCCGCCGGTGGTGATGGGCCACGAGGCCGCCGGAACAGTAGAAACTCCCGGCAACGAGGTCAGCGGCCTGAGAGCCGGTGACAGGGTCACTTTCGATTCCACAATCTATTGCGGAACGTGCGAGTACTGCCGCGCCGGGCTGGTCAATATGTGCGCTGAGCGAAGGGTACTGGGGGTCAGTTGCGATGAGTACAATCAGGACGGGGCGTTCGCCGAGCTTGTTACCGTGCCCGCGCGTGGAGTGTACCCAATCCCGGATAACGTGTCGTTAGAGCAGGCGGCCTGCGTGGAACCGCTGAGCGTGGCGGTGCATGCGGTCAATCAGGCAGGTGAACTCCTGCAAAAAAAACCGGCGCTGGTGTTCGGCGCGGGGATGATCGGGAATTTTACTGTTCAAGTATTAAAATCTCGCGGAATAGAGCGGGTTTGGGCCGTGGACATTGACAGCCAAAGGCTGGCGCTGGCCGCCAAACTCGGCGCGGATAAAACATTCGACCCACGGGAAACCGATGTTGCAGCAAAGGTACTCGAACTTACAGGAGACGTTGGGGCGGCGCTGGCAATCGACGCTGTAGGTGTTGACGAAACTCTGGACGCGGCGGTTAACTGCCTGGCCAAACAGGGTACCTGTGTGCTGGTCGGAAATTTCCGGCCCGTGGCCGCCCTGCCGTTGCAACGGGCGGTGGTGCGCGAGATAACACTGCGCGGAAGCTGCGCCTCCGCCGGAGAGTACCCGGAGTGCCTGAAGCTGTTGGAATCCGGCGCCGTGAAAGCTGACCCGTTGATCAGCGCAGTCGCCCCGCTCGAGGATGGCCCGCTGTGGTTCAAGCGGCTTATGGCCGGGGAACCGGGGCTGCTGAAAGTGATCCTGAAACCCTGAAACGCCCAAAATGATTGCGGGCGAACACGAGGTTCGCCCCTACACAAAACAAATCCCCGCTAACAAGAGGGGTGTCCCAGGCCTGTCCCGATGGAATCGAGAGGTGTGTCTTTTTTGCGGGCGAACACAAGGTTCGCCCCTGTGAAATCTTACCAGCTCAGGGAATTGCAATCATGACTGACGAAAAAAGTGCAAAATTATTCGATCTCACGGGCCGGGTGGCGATTGTAACCGGTTGCAGCCGTGGCCTGGGCCAGTACTTTGCCCGTGCACTTGCACGGGCCGGGGCGGATCTGGTGATCACCAGCCGCAACCCTGATTCGCTGAAGGAGTTCGAGAAAGAGATAAGCAAAATAGGCCGCCGGGTGTTGCCGCTAGAACTGGATGTAACCAGCCAGGAGAGCATAATCGAGATGGTGCAGGCCGCTTGCGAGCACTATGGACGGATTGACATTTTGGTAAACAACGCCGGTTGCAACGTGCGCAAACCCTCGGTGGAGATAACCTGGGACGACTGGAATTTTGTTATCGACACTAACTTGCGAGGAACTTTTTTCACCGCTAAGGAAGTGGCAAAAAAAATGATCCCGGCGGGCTACGGTCGGATTATCAATATCGGCAGTGTTACATCCGTGGCCGGCTATGCCGGGCTGGCCCCCTACTGCGCCAGCCGTGGCGGTACGAAGCAGCTTACGATGAGCCTGGCCGATGACTGGGGTTGCCATGGGATTACGGTTAACTGCCTGGCGCCGGGCTGGTTTAAAACCTCGCAGAACGCCGTTATGTACGAGGATAAAGAGTGGGTGGAATACCTTACCGACCGCATCCCGCTCAAGCGTCCGGGCCTGCCCGATGACCTGGACGGTGCGGTGGTTTTTCTGGCCAGTGAGAGCAGCCGCTATATCACCGGCCAGACCCTGCTGGTGGATGGCGGGATATCTACCGGAGCCACAAGGGCCATGCCGAAAAAATAGTGCTGATCCAAAAATAATCGCGCCTGAATATCATAAGCATCTTGATCAAATCATATACAATCGCCTTCAGCCTGGAGGAAAAAATGCGCAAAATATCCCTGGCCTGCCTCTCCCTGCTGCTATCAGCCCAACTGTTCGCCGCCCCGGCGGATACTTTGCTGCTCCACGATGATTTCTCCACGCTGCCCCCCGGCAAATTCGCCCAGTGGGACTCCCCCGGTTTCCCGGAGTACCATCACGTGCCGATGAAGTTCATGGGCGGCTGGGAGCTGGTCAACAACCGTACGCCCGACGAGTGGTACGTATTCGAGCACGAGGGCGGCCATGTGCTGGACTACATGGGCTACAACTCCACGGTCTGGACCAAGAATTTCATCTACCCGATCCTGGTCACCGGCGACCGGTTGTGGGAGGACTACACGCTGGAAGTGGATATCACCCCGCTGAGCAACAAGGACATGTCCGGGATCGTGTTCCACTACCAGGACGGCCGTCACTACAGCGTATTCGCATTCGGCCCCGGCGATAACCTGAGCCTCAGGCACCGCGACGGGGAAAAAGGATTCCGCAAGGACGGCTGGAAAATACTGGGCACATCCGCGATGAAGCTCGACAATACAAGGCCGTATACTTTCCGGGTGGAAACTGAAGGCGACCGGATTCGCTGCTTTGTGGACGGGGCAAAGATATTTGACGTTACCGATAGCCGCTACAGCGGCGGTAAGGTGGGCCTGATCCCCCAGGCCCCGGTGCGTTATCACCGGGTAAGTGTTACAACCACTAAAGAAGCGAAGAAAAAATACGACAATGCAGCAATGGCCCATCAGGCCGAACTGGACTCCCTTCGGCTGGACAACCCCCGGCCAGTGCTCTGGAAACGGATCAGGACCCAGGATTTCGGCGTTGCGCGGGCGATGCGGCTCGGTGATCTGGACGGTGACGGGCGCACGGATTTCCTGCTGGTGCAGAATATCGCCTACCTGGGACGCAACTACAACCGTATCAGTTGCATGACCGCCCTGGACGCCGACGGACACGTGCTCTGGCAGGTCGGCACCCCCAACCCGGATCACGCCTGGCTCACATACGATGTGGCGGCGCAGATTCACGATTTCGACGGGGACGGGCAGATGGAGGTGGTGTACGCCGATGAGCGCTGGATAAAAGTGCTGGACGGCAAAACCGGCAAACTGAAGCAAAAGCACATCGTGCCAAAGAGCGAAATCCTGCCCGGAGAGACAAGCTGGAAGGAGTACGAGCACTACTATCGCCGCGACCACCTTAATTACCTCAACGTGGACTGTTTCACTTTCTGCGACCTGCGGGGCACGGGCAAGCCGCTGGACTTTATCATCAAGGACCGTCACACCCGGCTCTGGGCCTACGACAACCAGTTCAACCTGCTCTGGACCGAAACCGCCAACCTGGGACACTATCCCTACATCTATGACTTTGACGGCGATGGCCGCGACGAAGTGCTGCTCGGTTATACAGTGTTCGACGATAACGGTAAAATAATCTGGAGCCTGGACGATAAACTTCAGGAGCATGCCGATGGGATTGTGGCCGGGGATTTCAGCCTGGGCACGGGTGAGAGCAGAGTGTTTATCACAGCCAGCGATGACGGGGTGGCGGTGGCCGATATGGACGGCAATATCCTGCTCCACGACCGGGTGGGCCATGCCCAGACGCCCTCGATCGGCCAGTTCCGCCCGGACATTCCGGGGCTGGAGATGTGCAATATTAATTTCTGGGGCGAGCCGGGGCTGATCACGCTCTACACAAGTCAGGGCGACAAGATAACAGATTTCGAGCTGATCCATCAGGGATCGCCGATCCTGCCGGTGAACTGGCGGGGCGATGGTACGGAGTTGATCCTGCTCAGCACCAACACGGTGACGGGTGGGATGGTAGACGGCTGGGGACGGCGCGCGGTGATGTTCCCCGATGACGGGCACCCGGACCTGGCCTGCCTGGTCCACGACCTTACCGGCGATGCGCGCGACGAGATAATTAGCTGGGACCCGGAGTGGATATATATCTACACCCAGTCATCGGCGTTTGCTGGCGACAGTATTTACGCACCCGTGCGGCCGCCATCGTACAACGAGTCCAACTACCGCCCGGAGGTGAGCTGGCCGGCCTGGAAAAAGTAGGTTGCCCTGGCTCCGGGGTTGGACAATGCTAACGCGATGGCAGATTAAAATCCGTGCAACTCCGGCTAACGAAGTTTATCTTGTCTTAAAGCTGTTTAGCTCTCTCCCGTTACCCAGAGGCAACCATGCAACCGCTACAAAATTCTCTCAAACTGTTCTGCCTGTTTTTTTTCTCCCTGCTGGCCGCCTGCTCTGGTGGTGAGCAGCCGGAGCCGCCACAAGTGGCCAGCCAGGATACTATTGCTGCTGACACTGTAAAAACTCTTGAAGAGAAAAACCCTGAGTATGAAATCGAACATTTCCACACGGAATATTTTTATGAGGTTGATGCCTCTGCCCCAGTTATTTACTCAAAAGTGGAATCCTGGGTTAGAGAAGATTTGAATTTAATAGTTTACAGGCATACAGATATCAGGGAAAGCAGAAGTGCAATGGACAGTCTGCCGGAGAATATTCAGGAGTATCTGCGCCAGAATAGCATTGTCATTCCTGGTTTTAGCATACGACAATCTTATTTTCGTAATAACAAGGTGTATTTGAAAGGGCAGCTCAATGAAAACAACCTGCAGGATTGGGTAGTGATGTGCTATAAGGATGGCTATTGCTGGATTACCGTTTTCTGGGATGGTGAAACCACGGATACATCAATAGTTAACTATAAGCCTATTATTCAAGGTGATGGTGGACGGGATATTTTCAGGACTCTGCTTCTAGTAAGTAATGACCGCGATACCTCTCGGTCATATGATGATCTGGGATTTTTTACATCTCTTTACAGCAGCTATGAGTACCATTTATGGCCGCAATCTTCGCCACGTCCTGATATATTTAACAATGAAGGCTTCGCTGAAAAATACACTTTATACGGTGGCTACTATTACTACTACTTTGACAATGGCAACTTGCTGACCTGGGGCGACGCCATGCCGGGCTGGGAAAAGTGGCATGAGAGGAACATGGTTACCATGCAGGACAGCCTGCTGCTTGACCCCACGCTGTGCGAAGATATCCCGTCAGAATTGGCTATCCGCTGGCGGGAGGACTATTATAAAATTGCAAAATTGGGAGATGATCCGTGGTGCATCAAAGGTGAATTTGTCCGAAAAGGACAGACAGATTGCCTGGTCTGGCTGTACTCATCATTAAAGCAATATCCTGACCCTACCTTTGATTTGAAGCTGATAACAGCAGACACTACTTACAGTATCGTTTCCATGTTTGGTGGATTATCAGTTCAGTCCTTCAAGCATACACGCTACTGTAAAATAGACCCCGAAGAAGTAACGTATATGTACCAGGATAACCTGGGTCTTGAATCATGGCCACTTTTTTCGGAAACGGATTCATTATCACCGGAGCCTCAACTTTCTCCTCCTTTTGATCACGATGGGTTTTTTCTCGGAGAACTCGATCCATATACATTTGAACCATCCTTGAAGCCATACGAGGAAGAATATGTCATATATCTAAAAAATGGAATTAAGTGGTTTATTTCACCCTACCATGGGTGGAAGCATCTTTTTAGTGACCTTTTTCAGTAGGGAGAAATACTCTTTGTTTTTCTGCGATAATCTGCCCAGTGCCCGGTAATATTCCCAGAAACTATTATTGTCCTCTTGTTCTTTTGATACTTTGCCGAGTTCCCTGTATAACTCCCAGAAGAAATTATAGCCTATTAGTTCTTTGACTGCTCCTTCCCTCTCTTCAGGTGTTCTCTCTGAAGAAACAAAATATTCCACAAATCCTTCTATCATAGGGAGGTTCTTTGCCGAATTCGCAGCTATACTGACATGCCAATGCCGGTTTCCAACTCCACCATGAAACTGATAATGCTCATTGGCGAATACCTGCTGGATAATTCTATCCAGTTCAACACGCTGTTGCTTACTCTTCAAGTTGTTAAAGCTGATATCCGCATTATCGCCGGTTTTATGCCCATTATGCCCCCCTGTCAGATTCTGTTTGGTCTTGAAACTACCTCCCCACGGCAGGCTCATGTCGTTGATCCAGACATAGTCTCCGGGAAATTTTTCCCCGAACAAGCGGCCCACCTCGCGCAGCTTGGCTATTAATTCCGGCTTGCCATAGTGGCTATCTTTGTAAGAGTGGTATTGCTCCTCACCATTTTCAGCACCGCCGGATTACGTTGCAGCGACCTATCCATTTCGTTATTATGAATAACCAATAAATACATTTATCATTGCGTCCGGGAGCAGCATGATGGATCTAAAAAAATACTTTGCTACAACTCTGTTACTGCTGTTCCTGTTTTGCTCCGGCCTGGCGGGAGAACAAGACAGCGGCGACAGCGGCAAAAATACTCTCCCGGTTAATTGCGCCGGTTTACCCGCCGGGATAATCAGTTTTATCAAAACTAACGAGCTGGAAGTATTTACCACTCCCAACAATCCTGCCTATATCAAGGGAAACTTTGATGGTACCGGCGCACCGGATTACGCGCTCTGGTTCTCTGCATATCAGGAAGAATATCAGGAGGAAGTTGCTATGCTGGTAGTATTCTGGAACGGAGCAGCCAGTGATACTACCGTTGTAGATGATTTTTCCAAAGAAACAATTCTAAATTCTGATTATGCACTAGCACCAGACAGTCTGCTGGCTTACTATTATAACGCACATATTGATACTTACAGGATTTACAAACTAATTCTTTACAATTACTACGCGAATGTTCCACCTCCTCCATACAACCATGAAGGTATCTATTTAGGGATAACTTTTGAAGGAGGTGAAGAAGTAGGTGATCCTTTCAGCGTCTATGAAAATGGCGCATATATGTATCATAACGGTAAGTTTTATTATCTGCGCTACAATATGGCATTCTAGCTATTAGCAATTACTCAAA
>SDBV01003101.1_pt1 | contig 24722 bp, 21 predicted proteins | sample 2277081 | NCBI WGS metagenome assembly SDBV01 (sample SAMN10402039, study PRJNA504765) | marine sediment metagenome | isolation source: marine sediment core GS10_PC15, 223 cmbsf | place: Arctic Ocean: Southern Knipovich Ridge | collected 2010 | reverse complement strand
GCATATCATGAAAGATGTTCGGATCGGCAAGAACTGTAACTTCGGCCAAAATGTCTGTGTTTCATCGGGGGTGACGATCGGGAGCAATGTTAAAGTTCAAAATAACGTTTCGATCTACGCAGGTACCATTGTCGAAGATGATGTATTTTTAGGCCCGTCATGTGTTTTGACCAATGTGACTAATCCCCGCTCACAGGTTGTCAGGCGCGGTATTTATGAAAAGACAGTGCTTCGGCGCGGGGCAACTGTCGGCGCTAATGCAACCATTGTATGCGGCATAGAGCTTGGCAGGTACTGTTTTATCGCAGCAGGGGCGGTTGTGGCAAAGGATGTTCCCGATTACGCATTGATGGTTGGTGTTGGCGCACGTCAATTGGGCTGGATCAGCCGTCATGGAATCCGATTGCCCGAGCCGGACTCGGATGGGGTCATGGTCTGCCCGGAAAGCGATTACCGATATAGGGAAACCGAACCCGGAGTGGTCAGGTGTCTTGATCTGGACGAGGAGGCGCCACTGCCTGCGGACAAATCTGTAGGCAAAATCCCATACGACGATTTTAAGAAAACTTAAAGGGAATTAAATGTTTAATAAAAAACGTGTCCTTGTAACCGGCGGGAGCGGCTTTTTGGGGTCCCATCTTTGTGAAAAATTATTAGACAACGATTGTGATGTGCTGTGTGTCGATAATTTTTTTACGGGAACGAAACAAAATATTTTACATTTATTACCAGACCCATCCTTTGAACTTATGCGGCACGATGTAACATTCCCGTTATATGTGGAAGTTGACGAAATATATAATTTGGCCTGTCCTGCGTCACCGATCCACTATCAGTACGATCCTGTGCAGACAACAAAAACGAGTGTACACGGAGCGATAAATGTTTTAGGGCTGGCTAAAAGGAATAAGGCAAAGATCTTTCAGGCATCTACGAGCGAAGTGTATGGCGACCCTGCGGTGCATCCTCAAACGGAGGATTATTGGGGGCATGTTAACCCGATCGGTTTTCGTTCTTGTTATGATGAAGGTAAACGATGCGCCGAGACATTGTTTTTTGACTATTGGCGTCAGCATAATATGAAAATAAAGGTTGCCCGCATTTTTAACACCTATGGGCCTCGAATGCATCCCAATGATGGGCGAGTTGTATCGAATTTTATTGTACAGTCACTAAAAAATGAAAACATAACCATTTATGGCGACGGCAGCCAAACCCGATCCTTTTGCTATGTTGACGATCTGATCAAAGCATTTATTAAAATAATGGAGACACCGGACGATTTCACCGGTCCGGTCAATATAGGCAATCCAACAGAGTTTACTATTCTGGAGTTGGCGGAGACTGTAATTAAATTAACCGGCTCAAACTCTCAACTTGAGTTTAAGCCGCTGCCTTTCGACGATCCCAAGCAGCGTCAACCTGACATAACCCTTGCAAAAAAAACTCTCGGCTGGGAGCCTAAAATAGCCCTTAAAGAAGGACTTGAAAAAACAATAGACTACTTCAAGAACGTGATTTAGCTTCATCACTACTCCAGACTCTTATTTATAAGGATTTCCCTTTTTTCTATCTAAGCCCATATTAACATTGGCTTTGTTTGGTAATTTTATGTTTTTTTTCGTTTTAACGCCGATTTTCAAAAAGCAAATCATCAACCCTTTAGCCTGACCGCCATAAAAATAGTGTCAACTAAATCTACCAACAATGAACATTGTGTCAGGCAATAATTTACGCAAATCGTTACACGCTAAGAGGTTATGCGGAAAGTGTTTGTGCCAAGTAAAGCCATAGACTGACATAAGATGACTTATGAAGACAAAAAAATATGAAAAACCTCAAAAATCTAATGGATTTAAAGTGACCGATCGACCTGGCCAGGTGAGACCCTTTTTACCAAGAAGAATCCATGCCCTCTTTGACTAGATTCATCACCCTCCGATGTATTCAAAAATGCCTTTATCAATATTATTAAGCTACTTTATGCTTGATTTTTGGGGCTAATTATATATTCTTGGGTTATCTTTGCCATGGATGGCTCAATTCCCTGGCAAACCTTATATTATATGTAAAATCTGAAGGGTTGAACTGCAACCCACAGGGACGGAGTCTAGTTAGTAATAATTGGACAAGTCACTGTTAATCGCAGGTAACGTAAATCATTGTTCATTAATCGAATCCATCTATATTTTGGAGAATTCAATGCTTGACGGCAAAACGATTTTAGTGACAGGAGGAACAGGTTCCTTTGGTCACAAATTCATTGAAAAAGTTCTTGAGAACTATAAGCCCAAGAAGGTTATTGTTTACTCACGAGATGAGTTTAAGCAATATAAGATGCAGCAGCGGTTTGCTAAATGGGACGAACAGCTTAGATTTTTTCTCGGCGATGTTCGTGATGAGCCCAGATTAAGAATAGCCTTTGAGGGCGTTGACTATGTGATCCATGCGGCGGCTCTAAAGCAAGTGCCTGCATTAGAATACAATCCGATGGAAGCCGTTAAGACGAATGTGATGGGAGCCGAGAATATAATTTCAGCCGCTCTAAATAAAGGTGTTAAAAAGGTGATAGCCCTCTCGACTGACAAGGCGGTTAATCCTGCTAATCTTTACGGTGCAACTAAACTTGTCGCTGAAAAAGTTTTTATCGCTGCTAATGCATTTGGTGGCGGCCGCACTCGATTTTCTGCGGTTCGTTATGGTAATGTCATGGGCTCACGAGGAAGCGTTATCCCGTTGTTTGTAAAGTTTAAGAATGACGGTGTAACCGAATTTCCAATAACTGACGATAAGATGACCCGCTTTTGGATAACACTTGAACAAGCTGTAGAACTGGTGATGACCGCGCTCAAAGAGACTGAAGGCGGAGAGGTTTTCGTTCCGGATATTCCTTCAATGAAAGTAACCGATCTGGCAAAAGCCATTTCTCCGAACTGTACCTTCAGAATCACCGGGATAAGGCCTGGCGAAAAGCTTCACGAAAGCCTTATTTCCGCTGACGAGTCGCGAAGTACAAAAAAAATCAACGGTATTTATGTCGTCATTCCACAGTTTGAAGTCAGTGACAGTACACACAATAAATATGAAAAGCATGCCACCGTTTCGGATGGCTTTGTTTTTAGAAGCGATCTTAATGAGAACTGGCTCAACCAGGACGAACTTCGCGAAATAATAGATGGGATGAAGTTTGAGTAAATTTATTAACTATGGCCGACAGTGCATTGAAGAAGATGACATCGAGTCTGTCATTGATGTGATGCGGTCTGACTTCCTTACACAGGGTCCAAAGATAAAAGAATTCGAGGAGTCTCTGGCCTCATATTGCAGAGCAAAATATGCTGTCGCTTTTTCCTCCGGTACTGCAGCGTTACATGGTGCTTATTTTGCAATAGGGTTGGGTGAGGGAGATGAGCTAATAACTTCTCCGATGACTTTCCTTGCCACCTCTAATGCTGCATTGTACCTGGGCGGCAGACCCGTTTTTGTTGATATAGAATCCGACACGGGCAATATCGATGCAAGCCTTATCGAACAGGCAATCTCGCACAAAACCAAAGCAATAGCTCCCATTCATTTTTCAGGGCATCCGTGTGAACTTGAAAAAATAAATGCTATCGCAACGAAAAACGATCTTTTTGTCATAGAAGACGCATGTCATGCTTTGGGCTCGGAGTATCTTAAAGCAAAGACTGGCGGCTGTAAGTATTCGGACATGACTGTTTTTAGTTTTCATCCCGTCAAAACAATCGCAACCGGTGAAGGCGGTGCGGTATTAACTAATAATCCCGATCTCTATGAAAAAATGACAGTGTTCCGGCACCATGGGATTACCAAAGCACCTGACCGACTTGTAAACAAAACAGAATCTGACGGTGGATGGTATCATGAGATGCAGTGTCTCGGTTATAATTACCGCATAACTGACATTCAGGCCGCATTGGGCTGCAGTCAACTTAAAAAACTGGATCGATTCGTTTCCAGACGCAGAGAGATCGTTGAAATATACCGCAAAGCTTTCGATGGGAATGAATACTTTGATATTCCCGTCGAAAAAAGCTATGCGAAGTCAGCATGGCATTTATATCCAATAAGACTTAAGGATGTATTTAAAAGCCAAAAGAAAGATATCTTTATCAAACTTAGAGAAAACGGCATAGGCGTTCAGGTCCATTACATCCCCATCCATCTTCAGCCGTACTATCGGCAGTTGGGTTTTGAAAAAGGATCGTATCCTAACGCTGAAGATTTTTATGAAAGAGAAATAAGCATTCCGCTCTATCCTGCCATGTCTAGCGAAGACATAGATTGTGTAATAGAAAAAACATATAATATATTCAAAGAGTTTTAAGATTGGAGTTAAAAATGAAATTTTGTAAAAGATGCGCAATGCCTGACACGCGACCTGGTTCTGTTTTCGATGAAGAAGGTGTATGTGGCGCATGTCGAAACTATGATAAGCGAAGCACAATTGACTGGAAAAAAAGAGAAGAAGAGTTAAAAAAACTTTGCGATAAGTACAGAAGAGACGACGGTTATTATGACTGCGTAATTCCAGTAAGCGGTGGAAAAGACAGCCATTACCAGGTTTATATAATGAAAGAAAAAATGGGCATGAATCCGCTTCTACTTACAGTGGGAAATCCATTTACAGAGACTGAGGCGGGCAAGCATAATTTCAAAAACATTGGCACTGCATTTGGTTGTGACCATATTTTATTTAACATGAGCTCTACAATGCTTAAAAAAGTAATAAAAGTAACATTTGAAGAATACGGCAACCCTTTAATGTTAGTGGAATCTGCATGCCTTATTTTCACCTATACAACGGCTACAAAACTCGGGATACCGTTCATTATATTCGGCGAGAATCCCGAATATGAATATGGCACAACAGATACGGAAAGTTCTTCCGCGAATCAATATCTCTCAAAAGGACGAAATGAAGGAGTGTTCAAATCTATTGATTTTGATTTTTGGCAACAACACGGAGTGTCGAAAAAAGAGCTCAGTGCTTTTCTGCCACCTACAGAAGAAGAAATGGAAAGAACAAAGACTAATTTTATTTTCATGAGCTACTTCTACCCCTGGAGCAGTACAGGACATCTTGAAATTGCAAGAAGATATGGTTTTAGAGACTTGACACATGAATGGAAACGGGAAGGTTGTATAGAGGATTTTGAACAGATAGACTCCATTGGATATGTTTTTAACTTCTGGTTGAAGTATCCCAAATTTGGATTCCAGAGAACATCTGACATTGCAAGTCGTCGTGTTCGTGAAGGAAAGATTAGTTTGTCTGAAGCCAAAAAACTCATCATGGAGCATGATCACAAACTGGACCAGCGGGCATTGGATGACTTTATAAGTTTCTTAGGATATACACCAAAGCAGTTTTGGGACATAACAGAGAAGTTCTGGAATCGCGACATATTTGAGAAAGTTGATGAAATCTGGCATTTAAAAGATACCGTCTCCATTGGTTTAATAGAAAGGTAAAAAAAATGAGTAACGATGTGGCCATTCAACTACAGGCCTGGGAAGGTGAGTTTGGTAAAGAGTACACCGATAGAAATACCCTTGCCCCTGAGCAGCTAGACAAATTGTATAAAAGCAATTATGGTATTACTGAGACTGAATTAAACCAGGCATTTCTCGGGGACTTGGAGTGGTCAGCCAAGATACTGGAAGTTGGATCAAACGTTGGTAACCAATTGCTGAGCCTGCAGAAAATGGGGTTTGAAAATCTTTATGGTATCGAGGTGGGCAGTTACGCGGTTGAGCGTTCCAAAGCACATACCAAAGATATAAACATTATTTGTGCCAGTGCGTTTGACATACCCTTTAAGGATGATTATTTTGACCTTGTGTTTACTTCCGGAGTGCTAATTCACATTTCTCCACATAATATTGAAAGAGCTCTCAGAGAAATATACAGGTGTAGCAAACAGTACATCTGGGGTTTTGAATATTACGCTGACACACATACTGAGATCCCGTACAGGGGCCGTAATAATCTGCTATGGAAGGCAAACTTTGCAGACTTGTATCTTAGTTTGTTCGACGATTTAGAACTTGTTAAAGAAAAACGGTTAAAATATTTGACCAATGAAAATGTTGATTCAATGTTTCTAATCAAAAAAAAACAAGATGAAATTAACATTAGTCGATAAACAAAAATGCCACGTTTTTCAGAGGTCTCATTTGTTATGATCGTAGCAATCATTCCAGCAAGGAGCGGCAGTAAGCGCATTCCCGACAAAAATATAAAATTGTTCATGGGAAAGCCTATAATTCATTATTCAATAGATGCCGCTATCAAAAGTGGTCTTTTTGATAAAGTAATCGTATCTACTGACTCCGAAAAAATTGCTCAAACAGCACTGGATGTCGGAGCAGAAACTCCTTTTATGCGGCCCGCCGATATCTCTGATGATTTCACTCCATTGGCTTCTGTTTTTGTCCACGCATTGAAATCGTTAAAAGAAGAAGGGCTGAAAGTGAAATATATGTGTGGTATTTTTGCCACAGCACCATTTATTCGGATAAGCGATATTAAAAAGGGTTACAAACTTATAAGCGAACAAAAAGCGGGTTCGGTATTTTCAGTCACAACTTATAGGTATCCCATATTTCGTTCCCTAAAAATCAACGAGTCCGGTCATTTAGAGATGTTTTGGCCTGAACATGAATGCAGCCGTTCTAATGACCTGCCAGAAGCTTATTGTGATGCCGGGCACTTTTGTTGGCTGGATGCTGAATTATTCTTGGAAAGCCCAAAAATATTCAATCCCAATGACTCTTTACCCATAGCTATACCTCGTTATCTGGTTCAGGATATAGATACTATAGAGGACTGGACAACATCCGAGATAATGTACGAGACTTGCAAGCGTAAGGGGCTGTTGTAAACAAAGGCTGGTATTTACGAACAGGACATTTATGACAGGGGTTTGTCTGCTAACAGAAGGCGGAGGTAATATTGGATATGGGCACATTTCCAGATGCACGTCCATTTATCAGGCCTTTGAGGAGAAAGGTATTGTTCCTGAGTTCATTGTTCATGGAGACAAGCACATTGCAAGTTTACTTGAAGGTAAGCGATGTCGTTTTTCAGACTGGATCAATGACAGGGAATTACTTTTTGAAGTTCTTAAGGATTGCAATATTGCATTTATCGATTCATACCTGGCGAGCCGTGAGACATATGGGGCTGTTTCTAAACAAGTTGAGACCGCTGTTTATTTTGATGATGATTTGCGACTCGATTACCCAAGCGGTATTATTCTCAATGGAGCCATTTCTGCTGAAAAACTGAACTATCCTGTTAAGGAGGGAGTCACATATCTTTTGGGTACATCCTATTTCCCTTTAAGGCGAGAGTTTTGCAATGTTCCCACAAAAAAGATACGACGAGAAGTTGAAATATTGATGGTTACATGTGGTGGTTCAGACATGCATAATGTGACCCCTATGATCCAAAATCTACTGAATGACATCTGTCCCGATTTGCAGAAAAAAATAGTTGTAACCAGTCTGTTTTCAAATATTTCTGAAATAGAAAAATTACAAGACAATAATACTGAATTGCTATTCGATCTGGATGGTATTGCTTTTAGAGAAACGATGCTGGATGCAGATATTGCAATTTCTGCTGGTGGGCAAACATTGTATGAACTTGCATGCGTTGGTTTGCCTACAATAGCGATTTGCGTAGCCGAAAATCAATCGCAAAATGTTACGAGTTGGGGCAAGACGAGGGGGATGGAATATGTCGGTATGCATGAAGATAAAGATTTTTTGTCTAAACTAAAGAGTGCCCTAGAAAAAATGATGTCTTACGACAAACGTGCCCGTTATTCAAAGGTTTCAAGGCAACTTATTGACGGCAATGGGGCACAGCGAATATGTAACTTGCTCCTACAATGAAAATGACAGAAAATAACAATATAATAATAGCTACCATCAAATCGTGGAATATAGAAAAAACGAAAAAGCTGATCTCTGATAATCCACCGCTAAAAATACAACTAATTACTAACAAAGATGACTTGACATTTGAAAAAATTAGCAAATTTAAACCGAAATATATTTTCTTTCCGCACTGGTCATGGATCATACCGGAAGATATTTATACTAATTTCGAATGTGTTGTTTTTCATATGACCGATCTGCCATTCGGCAGAGGCGGGAGTCCTTTACAGAACCTCATCTCCCGCGGTTTAAAGAAAACAAAGATGTCAGCTATTAGAGTAGTTAAGGATCTTGACGCAGGACCAATATATCTTAAAAGCGATCTAGGACTGGAAGGAACGGCAACAGAGATATTTGTCCGGGCTTCCGAGGTGATCTTCGGAGAAATGATCCCTAAGATGCTAAGCGAGTCTATCGAACCAAAACCTCAACAAGGTGAACCGGTTATTTTTAAACGGCGTACACCTCAGCAAGGTGATATCTCTTCTTTAGATGATATTACCCGTGTTTACGATCATATAAGAATGCTTGATGCAGAAGGTTACCCCAAAGCGTTTGTTGAAACGGACGGTTTGAAAATAGAATTTTCAGAGGCCAGCGAAAAGGACGGGTATGTTCTGACACAGGCACGGATAAGGATAAAAAATGGGAAATAAAGTATTGGTTGTGGCAGCTCATCCCGACGACGAAATACTCGGATGCGGCGGAACCATGGCGAAAATGTCGCAGCAAGGTGATGAGGTTTATACATTGTTACTTGGCAGAGGTGTCGCCGCACGCGGTCACAATGAGAAGGAAGCAAAAAAGCAGATCAATGAGCTGGACGGCTGTATGGAATCTGCGAATAAGGTGATCGGTGTCAAGGAAGTGTTTAGTTTTGATTTTCCAGACAATAGTTTTGACTCTGTTGCATTGCTTGAGATCGTAAAGGTGGTTGAAGAGATAAAAGATAAGGTCAGGCCTAATGTTATCTTGACACATTATTGTAATGACTTGAATATTGATCATCGTTTGACATACGAAGCAGTGATAACAGCTACCCGGCCGATGGACGATGAAATTGTTCGGGAGATATATTCATTCGAGGTTATGTCGTCGACGGAATGGAAGTATCCATTAAGTTTTTCGCCGGATACGTTTTTCGATATATCGGAAACAGTCAAACTGAAACTGCAAGCATTAGGGCATTACAAATCAGAGATGAGGGAGTATCCGCATCCACGTAGCCTTGAGGCAGTTGAGCTGAATGCAAAAAATTGGGGCATAAAAACGGGATTGAGTTTTGCTGAAGCTTTTGAGTGTGTCAGAATTATAAAATGAATACTCTTAGCTTTGTAAACATACTCGATATTAATAAATGGTGCAAACATATTGTAAATGCGATGAAAAAGTAAAGACTGTTATTGACAGAGAAAGCGAAGACTTTTCATGGGCAAGACGGTATTAATTACCGGTGCAAACGGCTTTACTGGAAGCAACCTTGTGAGGATGTTGAATGACTGTGACTGGGATGTTCTTCCGCTGGTACACCGAAGTTCCGGTTTAGATAATGAGATGATGCTGGATTTTTGTGACCCTGATTTACGGCATAAGCTTAATCTGTTGCCAAAGGTCGACGTGGTTGTTCATCTTGGTGCAAGGGTAGGATGGGACGGCAGCACACGACAAGATCTGTTTAAGCCCAATGTTCTTGCTACTGTCGAATTGGCTGACTGGGCCAAAAGTATAGAGGCCTATTTTCTGTTTTCCTCGGCCGCCATTGTTTGTGGCATGCGGAACACTCATATTACCTCAGATAGCCCGCCAAACGCGGATACCGACTACGGCTACAGCAAATGGTTTGCAGAAGAGATGGTAAAGATGTCCGGAGTTAAAAGCGGGATACTTAGGATCGCAGGCATTTTCGGAAAGAGCGCACCCCGTCATCTTGGTATTAATGTGGCGATAGATCGAGCGTTGGAAGGTAAGGTGCCTATACAATGTGGAACAGTGGCAATCAAACGTAACTATATATACGTCCAGGACCTGTGCAATATAATTAAGTTTTGTATGGAAAATGAGGTCGAAGGCACTCACCTGGCCTCCGGAACTTCGGTCGATACGATTTCTGAAATGCTTAAGACAATCTGCAATGTTTTACTTGATGGCAAAGACCCCGACTACATTGAAAGCAAAGGTGTTGCTTACAATCAGATAATTGAGTGTTCAAATTGTTTTCCTGCCGGACGTTCATTTGAAAAAGCAATTAAGGACATTAAAAGTGAAGATGAATCATCCATATAAAGATTTTATTGACAAGAATGGCTACAAGCTAATAAACTGCGAAAACTGCGGTTATTGGCACGTCCACCCTATGCCCACAACTGAGGAACTGAATTCGTACTATGAGAAAAAGTATTACGAAACTCTGGGAGATAATCGAGGTATGACCGAAAAACTAGATGACCCGGATGGCTTTTACCGAATACAGTACGAAGACCGGTTAAGGCATATCACAAAGAATCTTTGTGAAGGTTTGCCTCACAGCATATTGGATATAGGTGCCGGTTACGGTGATTTTCTTAGTTTCATGAAATCCGCTGGATGGGAAACTCAGGGCATAGAGCCCTCGCAACATGCATACGAACTCATAAAAGAAAGTGATGTACTTAATATTAAATGTGCAACGATAGATGAATTGACCGACTTAGGGCTTAAGAAAGTGTCAGTTGTTACACTTAATAATGTATTAGAGCATTTAAATAATCCCCGAAAGGTACTTGAAATTATAAAGGAGTATCTTTTGCTGCCGCGAGGAATAGTTTTCGTATCATTGCCGAACGATTTTAGCTTGCTTCAGGACATACTTATGAAAACAGTTTTGAAGGATAATGATGATAAGCAGCATTATTGGCTTTGCCCTCCTGAACATCTTAATTATTGGTCACATAAAACGATAAGAGGTTTTCTGAAAAGATGCGGCCTTATGCCATTGTCCTTTACTACGGATTTCCCCATGGAATTTTTTCCTTTAATGGGAGAGGATTATATTACAAGGCCGGAAGTGGGAAGGAAAGCTCATCTCAAAAGAGTTAGTTTTGAAAAATACTTCCATGAGACACAGTCAGAAGAATTTAAAGACTCATTGTATTTGTCTTTCGCTCAACTTGGAATAGGCAGAAGTATGCATATTATTGCTATGGTCAGTTAGTTTTTGCAAGTTATACATGGATAGCTGAATAGTCTTATGAAAATAGGCATTTTTGCAGACATACACGGCAATATTTATGCTTTCGAAGAGATGCTTAAATCTTTGAAAAAAGAAAGCGTAGAACTTTATGTGTTTTGCGGTGACATCTGTGGCTATTACTATTATCAGAATGAAATTATCGATATTCTAAGGGAGATGGACAATCTTATCTGTGTGGCTGGCAACCACGACAGGATGTTTTTGCGTATACTGCATGATAAAGCTTTTAGTGATGAGTACAGAACGTTATATGGTAAATCCAGTTGTTTGCTTAAGGAAAACATCAAAAAAGAAAATTTAGATTTCCTTGAGAATATGCCTGGCAGATACGTTCTTGATGATTATGAAATTGCGATTTTTCACGGCAGCCCATGGGACTATCTGGATGAATATGTATATCCTACTGATTCCTTAAAGAGATTTGGAGAGTTACCGTACAAATATACCCTGCTTGGTCACACGCATTATCCTATGAATAGGTCAATAAACGGTGTCAGGGTAATAAATCCTGGTTCATGTGGTCAACCTCGTGATTATAGAGATCTCAGTTATGCGATTCTCGACTTACAACAAAAGCTTGTCGAATTTAAACGAGTCCAATATGATGCGGATTCAATGATCAAAGATGTGTTGAAACATAACGAAGAAAATTCGTATTTGGTAACAGTTCTGCAAAGACGAAGGATTGGCTGTGAATAAACGAAATGTGCTGGCAACCGGAATTGGCGGAGACGTAGGCCAAAGTGTACTCAAGTGCCTGAAAGAAATAAACGGCGATTTTTGTCTGGTAGGGTTTGATGCTGATCCGTTTGCAGCAGGTAGAGAATTAGTCGAGACATTTTATCGGGCTCCGTTGGTGAAAGATTCTGAGAAATATTTTAACTTTGTAAAAAAAATACTTGATGAAGAAGATATTGCGTACGTCTTGCCCATAACGGAGATAGAGATAGAATTTTTTGATAAATATAGAGATCATTTTGAAAATGTCACTGTCTTAATTAATAAGCATGACATAATAGCAACTTTTTTAGATAAGTATGAGACTGTAGAGTTTTTTAAGCGTAACAATCTTGCTTATCCGAAGACTTATTTAATTGAGGATTACAATAAAGAGCTAGAGTATCCTTTCATTTTGAAACCACGCAAGGGCTGTGGCAGCAGAGGCCTCTTAGTAGTAAATGATGCTGAAGAATATAACTTCCTTAGAAAGAGAACAAAAAATCATATCGTCCAAGAAATAGTAGGCACCGAGGATGAGGAATATACTGTCACAGTTTTTTCAACAGGCAAAGAGATTTACTCGATCGCTTTTAAAAGAATTTTAGGATATGGCGGTTTATCAAAGGTGGCTCAGTTAGTGCACGATGGACGACTCCATATTTTAGCTGAGAACATTGCTAAGTTTTCGTCCTTAGAGGGATCACTGAATATTCAATGCAGAAAAACAGATTCAGGTTACATTCCTTTCGAGGTGAACCCGAGGTTTTCAAGTACCGTTTTTACAAGACATTTTTTTGGTTTCCAGGATGTAAAATGGTGGCTTGATTTTAAAAAAGGCAACGTTATTGAATATACACTCAGATATAAAAAAGGCGTTGCTGTTAGGACTATAGGAGAAACTTTTTTTGAATTACAGCCTTAATCATGAAGTCAAATTAACAAGTTTAAAGATATATTAGGCAATTATGACTTTCTTAAATAGTGAAGATATAATTATAATCGCGGAGGTTTCAGCCAATCATGGCCAAGATTACGGTCGGGCTGTGGCAATGATAAAATCTGCAAAAGAATGCGGCGCTGATGCTGTCAAATTTCAGGCGTATACACCTGATACGATGACGATAAACTCTGACAATGAATGTTTCATTATTGACCATCCCGAGTGGGGCGGGCAGTCCCTTTACGATCTATACAAGAAAGCGTATACGCCATGGGAATGGTTTCCCGAGTTAAAGAAGCTGACAGAGAGCCTTGGATTGATCTTTTTATGCTCTGCATTTGATAAGACGAGCGTTGATATGCTGGAAAAGCTGGATATTTGTGCACACAAGATCGCTTCGTTTGAATTGGTAGACCTTCCACTGATCGAATATGCGGCACAGACCGGCAAGCCTTTGATAATATCGACCGGTATGGGGAACCTTGAAGAGATACAAGAGGCGGTTGATGCAGCTAAAGGTGCGGGGGCGACAGAAGTGATACTTTTGAAATGCGTATCCGGATATCCGGCTAAACCTGAAGAGATGAATCTTGCAACGATACCTGATATGCGAGAGAAGTTTAATTGCCCGGTTGGTCTTTCCGATCACAGTTTAGGTATAGCAGCAGCGGTTAGTTCGGTTGCTTTTGGGGCATGTGTGATCGAGAAACACTTTACATTATCCAGAGATGATACGACGCCGGACAATTTCTTTTCCATAGAACCTCAGGAATTAAAACAACTTGTAAATGATGTAAGAATTGTAGAAAAAGCTATTGGAAAAGTGCATTATGGATTGACCACTGATGAAAAAAACAGCAAAGTCTTCAGGCGTTCGCTGTTCATCGTAAAAGATATCGAGGCAGGAGAGACAATAACCCCAGACAACGTCAGGTCAATACGGCCGTCTAACGGATTGGCACCTAAGTCTCTAAAGGAAATAATTGGCAAGCATTTTTCTCAGGACCTTCGCAAAGGAACCGCTCTTGACTGGACACATATTAAGGAAGGAATCGGCAAATGAATGCAGCGATAATCCCAGCCAGAGGCGGGAGCAAGCGTATACCCGGTAAAAACATCAAGACCTTTGCCGGCAAGCCGATAATCCTTTACTCGATAAAAGCAGCAATTGAAAGCGGACTTTTCGCTAAGGTGATCGTTTCTACCTATTAAGAAGAAATAGCTGATATTTCCATAAAGGCAGGTGCAGAAGTCCCTTTTATGCGACCAAACTATATTTCAGACGATCATTCCATGCTAGCATCAGTTTTAATTCATGCATTAAATTTTTTGATCGACAAGGGTTTTAGTCCGACTTATTTGTACGGTATTTTGCCAACGGCGCCGTTTATTCATATAAACGACATTTCAAAGGACTACTTTTTAATCGTTGAAAAAGGGTAAGTTCCGTATTTCCAGTGGCAAGTTTTGGCTACCCAATATTTAGATCCTTGAAAATAAACTCAAAGGGCAATTTTGAAATGATATGGTCTGAACACGAGAATTCCCGATCGAACTATATTTTGGAAGCATACCATGACGCCGTGCAGTTTTACTGGTTAAACTGCACGTCTTTTTTATCAAATCTAAAATTTTTCACTGCGGACACACTACCATTACTACTTCCAATATCTCGTTTTCACATCTGGAGTCCTTATCCATATCAGTCCTGATGATATTGGCGTAGCAATGCATGAAATATATCATTGCACAAGCAAATATATTTGGGGATTCGAATACTATTCCAAGGGTCATATAGAGATTCCCTATAGAAACAACGAAGGGCTTATGTGGAAAGCAAATTTCGCGAAACTGTATAGTAACGAATTCCCAAATCTTAGTCTGGTAAAAGACAGAACTCTGCCATATCTAGGTGACAAGAACATAGATCATATGTTTTTGCTGACAAAGTAAGCAAAAAAAACAAGCAGGTTTAATATGGCTAAAAGAAAAAACATAAAACACACTCTGAGATCAATCTTGAGGCCACCTTATTATTTCATGAAAGATTGTTCTGTCCACTCAAAAAAGGCAATGGCAAAGAATGCAACATTAAAAAATAAATATGAGGGACAGAGAATCTTCTTGTTGCTATCAGGGGAATCGTTGAGTTGTATTGACATTCCAAGTCTCAAGGGAGAATATACGGCAGGATGCGGTTTTATGTTTTTGAATAAAGGCATAAGAGATTTACCCTTAAGTTTTATGCTTGCGACTGAGCCAGGACCAAGTATGGATAAGCTGAACGCTCCCGGTTCATGCAACTGGCCCGAAGAATTAATCTCTTCAAATGGGCTAAATCAGGGCCATATTTTTCTTGAAAACGTCAAAACCCATCTTGTCGACAAGGGTACAGTCACTTTTTTAGACGCAAATAAGCTTGCTTACTATAAAAAAGTTGGTTTGTTTAAATTAAATGACCCCAATGTTTTTTATGTAAAGTCAAAGCCATATTTCTTGAGCAAGAAAAAGCCCAAACTAAATTTAACAAAGAGATTTGACGGTGGCGAGGGCGGCCTTTTAAACCTGCTTTTGATCATAATGTATATGGGATTCAAAGAAATCTATTTGTGTGGTGCCGGCTATACGTATGAGCCTGTATATATGTACCATTTCTATGATAATGTTGTATATCCAAAGGCCATGGGGCAACAAAAAGCGGAAATCGAAGCCAGAAAGACTATTGATGCTCGTAATAAAAAAACAAATTCAGATTTGCAATACTATGGGCTCTTTGAAAAAGATGATTCTTACAGGGCTGTTTATATAAGAAAGATAGACCGTAACCCCAAAATAAACGAACATCATATTATTGACAACTATGCAAAGTCGCTAGGTGTAAAAATATACAATATTTTACCTGATGGTTTTGAAAGTCCGGTTTATGAAAAGGTCAGTTGGCAAGAGGCTAAAAACAAAGTGTTGCCCGACAAAGGGAGTGATGTGGATACGAAAAAGGACTATTTACATCCCAAAGTACCTAGCCAAAGAATAGAGCTAAAGGATGACTTTGAACTTCTTGGTCTCATGCTCAAAGATTCAAAAAACCAGCCAGATATCTATTGCCCTGGCCCCTATTGGACTACTAAAGCTAAAAATGCAGCGAATGAAATAAAAAGATGCGGAATCGCTGATTTTAGAGGATCAAAAAATGCCATCGGCTTGAGCTATGCCGACAACCTGTTGCTAGATATTCGGAATTCGTATAACCATAGTTTCAGAGGAAGGTTCATGCGTCGGCTGGCAAACACTTATCCGCTGAGTAATCTTTTCGAAGCTCAAATACGATGGACTAAATTATATGCAAATAAGAGTATAATTTACGCTCAAGAAATTCTTAATCTAAAAGAAAAAACAAAAGAACTTCTAGGGAAATATCATATACCCTATTCACTTCTTGGGAAATGTTCGGCAAAAGCCAAAGTGAACGGACGAGACTTATCTATCCATTATTTAGACATTCTTGAACAACACAACAATATTGCTCAGCACATCAACTTTAATGAAGCTAAATCGATATTTGAAATAGGAGGTGGTTTCGGTGCCAACATACACCTTCTAATTGAAAATTACAAAAATATCAGAAAAATTTTATATCTCGATATACCTCCTAATCTCTATGTCGGAACACAATACCTGAAAGCATTTTATGGAAACGCAATTGTGGACTTCAGATCCCTAAGAAATCGTGATTCAATAAAATTTTCTGAAAATGACGACCTTGAAATCTTTTGTATCGCTCCGTGGCAAATTGAAACATTCGAAAGTCCTGTTGACATATTTATGAACTCACGATCTTTTGTTGAAATGCCAAAGACTATTGTGGGAAATTATGTTGACAAATTTGAAGGTTTGCCCGGTTCAACAAATTCTGCGATAGCATTAACGACATACAAAGACAGTGATTCAGATAGAATCCTTCATTCAGAGGAGTTGCTGGAATTCTTTAAAGACAGGAAGTTTGATTGTTTCGAGACAGATACTCTTCTCGATACATCCAGTAAAAACCTCTTTTTCTTGTCACCAGGCAAATTGTCTTTATAGAAAAAACCATAACAAATCATTCCTCATGACTTTTGACTCGCCCAAAGTGTAGGTGAACTCAGACTTTATGTTTTTTTTAACACTCAATAGAATCTTTTATATAATCAGTGGTAAGGTGTAAAAGCAGTGCTGGAAAATACAAAACTGGATTCAGCGTCACACAAAAACACATTCGCAAAGGATGTGCTGAAGATGGCCTCAGCGCCATTATGTACCCAGATTCTGGCTATAATTTTAATGCCCATAATAACCAGACTATATCTCCCGGATGCGTATGGTTCATTTCAATTATTTGCTTCTATCGTAATGCCAATCGCTGTATTTGCCGGTCTAGGTTACAGTGGTTCAATAGTTTTGCCACAAAAAGATTCGGTAGCTTCCAATATGTTATGCATTAGTCTAGTATTAACGGTGCTTGTAACTGTGCTAACAATACCACTTCTTTGGATTAGTTCAGATTTCTTTTTGAGTTGGCTAAAAGCACCTGAGTTAAAGGCTTATCTTTGGTTGATCCCTATAAGTGTATTCACTCACGGCCTGTATCTTTCAGTTCGTTTTTGGAATGTTCGCAACAAACGGTTCGGACGTATCGCTGTATCGAGAATTTCAAATGCTTTGGTAAACAAGGGAATTCTGATAGGTGCTGGTTTTGCAGGCTTTGCAACATTTGGCAGCTTGATCGTGGGCAGCATCGCCGGCTCAATGGCAATGAGTGGTGTTCTCGGAAAACATATCTGGAAAGAAAACGGCGAATTATTTAAACGCAACATCAGATGGCACAACCTGATCCAAGGAATTAAACGATATCGTAAATTTCCCATGTATAATCTTTGGACAGATCTATTTGCCCGTTTTTCATCTACGTTTATAATTTTTTTATTTGCATTTTATTTTTCTAAAACAGTTATTGGTCATTATGGATTAGGCCTTGTCGTATTAAGCGTACCTATGACTTTTATCGGTAGTTCCATTGGAGAGGTATTTTATCAAAGAGGAGCCAAGACCAGACATGAGAACACAAGCGATCTAATAGTAGCAAAACTTCTAAAACAAATGATCTGGATATCCATGTTACCGTTTTTGATACTCGCTGTTGCAGGAGATGATATTTTTGCTTTTGTTTTCGGAGCTGAATGGTCTGAAGCCGGCGTGTATGCCCAGATACTTAGTTTTAAAATATTTCTTGATTTTATCATAACTCCCGCCAAAATCTTAACGAATATTTTGGAAAAACAAGAAATGGGCTTTATCCTATACTTAGTAATAGCTTTAACAAGTTGTGTATCGATTGTAGTTGGCGGTTTGCTGAATAATATTTATGTCGCATTAGGCCTGCTTTCTTTATTAAATGGTTTAGCGACTATCGGGTTCGGTTTATTAATGATTTTCTATGTGGGAATTCCATGGTCAAGAATGTTCCACATTTTAATTAAATGCCTCATTTCGTGTACACCTGCAATTATTGTAATAGCAGTAGCTAAGTGGTACCTAAGTTCATATCCACTACTTTTCATAACGATCTGCGGCATTAGCTGTCTGGCATACTACGGCATATTAATAAAAGAAGATGATGTGTTACGATCAACGATTATGACGATCTTCAAAAAAACCGTGGCCGCACCTAAACAGTAACTATTACATAAGTGGAAATCATTAGAACCTCCTTAACATTTAATGATTTCAAGATAACTCCGGTATAAATTCCTTAAAATTCACAACACAATCATAAATGCCGAAAGAATACCGTTTGTATGATGTCTGAATGCAAAACAGCATGTATTTTGATGGACGAGAATGACCTGAATGGTTTTAGGAATTCTTATGGATATGCAGCCTCGAAAGAATGTCTACATGTCCCTTTCGATTATATCTCTCTGATGCAAGTTATATTTCACGAATCCGAGGTCGAACATTACATACCTAAAACATACGCTGAAAGCGATTTGTCTATTGCCAAAACGATTTATGCAGACTCTCAAAAGTTCCTGAAGCAATTGTTGTTAAGTAATAAGATCGTTGATGAGACCGAAGACTCTTTTCCTCTGGAGTTTTTTTGGTTTCGCCTTTGGTCTTGTGTATATAGAATTATTTCATTCTGCAACGATTTACTGGCTCAGCATCCCGTCAAAGAGGTCGTCTTGATAAAAAGAAGCAAGTCTATTAACACAGGAGGACTTTTGCTCGACACTGCATCATTGACCGAACTGGTCAAGACGGTTTTCATAGGCAAAGATACAAAAGTCAAAGTACTTGAACATCGTGAGCATTACATAAAACCCCAAACAATCCTATACGACCAGAAATATAGATTAAAGACGTCATTAAAGACCTTGTCGCAATTATTTTTTTGGAAAGCATTGTCTTTTAACAAAAAAAATTACGACCTCATTTTGGTTAACGCCTTCTATGACAACGTGATAAACTGCTATAAGGCTTATGGTTCTGCAAAAAATATGTCTCCCCAAGTTTTTCGTAGCGGCCGAATGCCTTTCTTGCATTCCTGGAGAAAAACATCGCAATTCTTGATTGACAAGTTTTTCCCCAGAAAAAACCATCCCGATAACACTCAGAATATAGTTAAGCCCTATGAAATTAGTTTACAAAATATTAAATTTGATTTCGCGAAAATTTTCCACAGCACCATTGTTCAGTATTTAAATGATACAAGGCGGATGAGCAATTACATTAATATGTTTTGGGATAAGTATCTTGAAAAAGGGAAACGATATTTGACAATCTTTAGTATGTCTCCTTCACAGTTAGATTCTTATTATATGATAAAGAAAACCAGAGAGTGCGACGGCAAATTGGCAATATGGCAGCATGGCGGATCCTATGGTTATGTAGATTACTTTCAACACTATATTTCAGATTATAAGAATGCGGACTATTTTCTGTCATTTGGAAAAAGCAATATTAATGAAATCACAAAATATATGGGTAATAAGTCTCCGGCATGTGTAGAAGTCGGATCAAATCTTATCTATGGTAAATCTATGAATCTGAACAATTTGCGAATTAAGCGATCATGGGACTCACAAGGACTTTTTATACCAGTTGTTGCCGCAACATTCCACAGTCAAGATAACTTTAAATGGCGCATGGATACGCAGTTTGGAGCAATGAAGCAGATCATTGACTTTTTTGGTTCGGATGAAATTGGCAAAATTATAATCAAAGGATTGAAAAATCATAGGCCGCATCTTGAACTCCGTAGATATATAAAGGCAAAGAGATATAGGGATGTTTCGTATTCCGACATTCCAGTTGATAATGCCCTATCTAATAATCCTAAATTTGTTATTATTGATAATACGTCAACTCCTCTCTTAACCGTTTTGGCACAATATACCGGCCCTATTTTTCTTATGGTCAATCAGAAATCGTGGGCTGTAAGAGAAGACGCACTCGCCCTTCTCAAACGCAGAGTGGTTTATAGCGAATCTGTGGATGAATTAAAGAAGCAATTAACCAATTTCTCCAAAACCGGCATTCCAGAAAATGTAGATGTTAAAGATACTTCTTTTGTAGATGTGTACCTGAAGCGATTTTGTTACCAGAATTATGAACGTTTTTTACAGGAAGCAATGCCGAGACGTCAGCAATAAAAAAATATGCAGCACAAGCCCTAATAATATGCCAGCAGACTATTTAGGACAGGTTTGCCATATTGCCAGATCAGTTGCCATTTACACTTAGAAGTACAAATGGCAATTAATTATGAAAGAAGTTTTAAAATGCTAAATGAATTAGAAACTAAGCTCACAGCCAACCTTATAAAAGAGGACGGGTTGCATGTAAATCCAGACTCTACAGGTTATTGGTCCAACTTAAAAAAAGAAGAACAAACAGAGTTGCTAGATGCCCTGCACGACAGGAATTGTCATGATGTTATTGCTGAAAGATTTCCACAACTAAGTGACATCATCTTTAGTCCCATCAGAGCAGCCGGTCTGAAAATGCTCGATATTAAAACCGATGATATTGGAATTGATTACGGGTGTATGTGGGGAAACCTTCTGATTTATGCTGCGAAAAACTGTAAAACAATGGTAGGTGTCGATAAGACTACCGAGTCTCTACAGTTTTTACAACACCGACTGCGAGAAGAAGATTTAAATAATTGCCGTCTTGTCAACAGTGACTTAAGACAACTAGCAAAGTTCGACAATATTTTTGATTTTGCAATTATAAATGGTGTGCTGGAATGGTTGCCTGATGAAAACGATGTGGAATTAACAAAGTTTTTATCTAAGAGCCGATGTTGTTTCAAACGTCCATCAAAGAATCCCAAGCTGGTCCAGTTTGAATTTTTGAAAAAGGTTTATCAGGATTTGAAAAAAGGCGGCAAACTTTATCTGGCTATTGAAAACAGATATGACTATCAGTATTTCCTTTGGAAAAAGGATCCTCATCCCGGGTTATTTTACACAGCTTTTCTGCCAAGATGGATTTCCAACATAATTTCAAATATCTGGTACGGACGTCCCTACGCAACATACATCTACTCATCAAGAGAACTGCAAAAAATGCTTGAAGAAGCCGGTTTTAGTAAAGTCGATAAATATTCTGCCTTTCCCAATTACCGATTCCCACTCAAAATTATTCCTGTGGACAACAATCTCGACAACAGCTATTCTCCAGTTTACATTACTTCACCTACCAAAAGCTTTATCAAAAAAACATTCAGGTATTTCAGAAGAAAACTCGACATACTTATTTATAAAAAGCTGCGATTGATGTCCCTTGCTCCCAGCTTTATTTTTATTGCAGAGAAATAGACGTATAACACTTTTAAGCAAAAGTATATGATCTACGAATTAATAAACAGCACAACTCACGGAAACAATGTCGTATTATACAAATGCATTGCCAATGATCGGTATTATTACAAAAAAGTCGCTTTTACACTTGAGGCGAACAACGTACTAACAAGAGAGAAAGAAGGTTATGACTGGTTCTTTAAAGAGACTGGCCGTGACAATACCGTCAAATTGCATAAAAAATACTATTTCGAACTCGACATGCCTAACTTCGCAGACCGTTCGTTTCCGAGCAGCTGCAAAATAAATAGCCATAAGGATCTTATAAGACAGATAATAAATTTTTATAAGCGTTATTGGCCCAAGACAGAAAAGTTTTCTGTTCATGGCGACCTGGGACCGTGGAATACCGTCTTAGACAATCGGGGCGAAATACACTTACTGGACTGGGAGCATTTTCATTTGGCACAAAAAGAATTCTGGGGCTTCGACGTTATCAACATGCTTTTTATTTCGCTTTGTCACCAGTACAGATCGATTAATCGTATAGGAAGAGGCACCTTGGATTTCCTGAAAGAATGTTATGGCCTGCTGACTGATTCTGTGGATTCTTCGAATAAAATCCTCAGCAACCCCTTTGTAAATTCAAGAAAGTATATAATAGATCACCATAAAGTCTTTGGTGCAAACTTTGAAAATAAATTCATTCTGGTCAGTCATCTGCCTGAAGAGCTTGACATGCTTGATTCAATCGTCATGTAAAAAGAATTGTATAGCCAAGCGATCATAAATACGTCATCACTTATTATAAGCGATGACCACGTTATTAATCACACGAGTAATAAGAGAAAAAAAACATGGAAACAGATGAAAATGAAAAATCTATTTTCACCGACAATTATGAGCTTTCTGGAGAGAAGATATTCCTTCTGCAATGCAGGGACGTTGCGAATACGACATATACGCCCGTGCCCTATGGATTGTTGTGCATTTGCTCCGTCTTAAAAGCAGTCGGAGTTGGAGTTGAAGTGCTGGACCAAAATGCCCCTTATGCTGACAGTTCAATGGAGTTCCTCTTAGAAAAGATAAAAAAACAACAGCCAGATTTTATCGGCTTGAGGCTTACTATCACCTCAGTCCTTAATGCCTACAAAACCATCAAGGTCATTAGAAAGGAAATTGGCAACATCCCTATCATCGCTGGCGGACCACATGCCACACTATGTATTGATGAAACTCTTGAAAACGGTGTTGACGTAGTCATTAACGGGGAAGGTGAAATAACAATACTGAATCTTATACAAGCCTTGACAGAAAAAGAAGACTTGTCCGACGTCAAGGGAATTGCCTTTAAAAACTCTGAAAGCAAAACAATAATAACTGACCCTCAGCCAAAAATAACCGATCTTGACATGCTGCCGATTTCTTCACGGTCTTGTTTCAAGTATGATGATTATATACGGATCCCAAAAGACCTGATCAATTTCGCAAATATTTTCACAAGCCGTGATTGCCCAATGAAGTGTACGTATTGTGCTTCACCTGCGTTAGGGGAACGGTATCGATATCGAAGCGCAAAAAATGTTTTGAAGGAAATTCGCATCCTACACGATAAATATGGCATCTCGCATTTTAATTTCATGGACGACGCGTTTACTGTAAATAAGGATCGGGTAAAAGAACTGTGCCATATGATAAAAACCGAACTGGATTTCAAACTAACTTTCACGTGTAACTCAACCATATATCATGTAGACCGGGAATTGCTAAAAATGCTCAAAAACGCCGGATGTGTGCTGATCGTCTACGGCGTCGAACGAATAGACAAAGAATCGCAACGTAATATCCATAAACAATATAAAGACGGGCAAGTCGAACAAGTAATTCAGGAAACAATAGATATAGGATTGGATTCATGGGTAAACTTTATGTTCGGATTTCCGTGGGAACAAAAAGACCTTATCGATCAGAACTTCCAGTTCATGAAAAAATATTATATGAAAACTAATTTCAACTGCACCGGTGTGGTCGTACCGTATCCAGGCACAGAACTTTATGACCAAGCCAAAGATAATTACGAAGGGATAACCGGCTGGTGGCTAAAAGATGCATCCAGGTTAACAACATTAGACAGACCGTTCTTTATGCGATCGGTTTTCCCTGACGACTCGATTATCGAGAAAAACTTTTTTAATTATGAAGAAAGTATCAAAAAACAAATCCGGGATGTATATTGGTGGATTGCATGGAACAATATGCTTCACCAGTACACAAGAAAACATGGGAAAACAATAGGGCGGCTGCTGTCGCACGCTAAGCATAGCTTAGTATGTCTGTCTCGTTTGCTTTTTCACATTAGCCCAACAATCGAAAAAATAACTTTCAAAATACTTGAAAAATGTATAGGAGTTTTTAGACAAAAATAAAACATGTGCGGTATTTTTGGTTATTCTGGTTTTAAAGGCGATGGTGAAAAACTGCTTCGTATAATGGCAGACCAGCAGATACATCGCGGACCTGACGACGAGGGTTTTTATATAGATGGCTCTTTTGGTTTTGGCCTGCGCCGCCTAAGTGTCATCGACATTGAAACCGGCCATCAGCCTATCTGCAATGAAGATGAAACGATCTATGTCGTATGTAATGGCGAGATATATAATCATCGCGAACTTACTAAGACATTGCAGCAGAAAGGCCATCGCTTTCGCACCAAAAGTGACGTCGAATGCATCGTACATCTATACGAAGATTTAGGCATCGATTGTTTGAAACATCTTAATGGCATGTTTGGCCTGGCAATTTACGATGCACGCCAAAAATGTATGTATGTCGCACGTGACAGGCTGGGCATTAAACCGCTATATTACTCGGCTTTGCCCAACAGCTTTCTTTTTAGTTCCGAACTGCGATCTCTGCTGGCAACAAGGCTTGTTACAAAAGAATTAGATTGGAATTCACTCAGCATGTTTCTTGACAACATGTATATTGCAACCCCTGCAACACCATTTAAGGAGAT
>SDBV01003100.1_pt1 | contig 24723 bp, 35 predicted proteins | sample 2277081 | NCBI WGS metagenome assembly SDBV01 (sample SAMN10402039, study PRJNA504765) | marine sediment metagenome | isolation source: marine sediment core GS10_PC15, 223 cmbsf | place: Arctic Ocean: Southern Knipovich Ridge | collected 2010 | reverse complement strand
CTAATATCCTTATTGGCAACCAGATAAAGAGCATTGCCGATCTTTCTCGATGAGAGATAAGCCCCATCAATTTCGACTTCCCTGATTTTTTTTAGTTCCTTAGTCTCCCCTTTGTCGTAAATTATTGCTTTTGCTTTCCGCCCAGGCATTCCTTTGTCAGCACTATGCTGATCACCTACAACAATCAGATAATCCTGGTCCACATAGAGTTCAATGGGTTGGAAGCTAGTCTCAAACAGGATCTCGCTTTCGATCTTCATATCGCTTGGTGGAAAAGCTCTCACAGTAATCAGCCTTTGACCGCTTATCTGGTATATATGAGAACCATCTGTCTTAACGATATCAGCCTCATCCACCCCTTGGACCTGAACATTCGTCGTCGAAAAATCGCCATCTTTGCTTACCTGACTTTGACTCAGATCAAGACCCAAAGGTGAAATTGCGCGTGCAGGTTTGTTTGAAAGTAAATTAAATATTGATCTTCGAGACTTAGGGGTACCGTTCATCATTTGCCGATTGTTAAGCCCGAAATAACTTTGTGAATTTAAATTTTCTTCTAAGAGAGCCTTAAGATTCTCATAAGTCCCAACTTTTGGTAGCTTGGGACTAGTAAGCACCCTGACTCTTTCCCTTGGCTTATCAAGGGAAGCCATCTTTACTCTTTCTCTATTCTCTCCGGAGACTGCGGATAATCCGAACATTAGTCCCATAATTAGAGTAAGAGCTAAGATGAGACGAAAAGTAAAGCTTGGCTCTCTCATTTTTAATGCCTTTCAATTAGCCGCTATAAAACTAGACGCTTTTTATAGTCCCTTTGTTCCTGAAAAGTCTGTTTAAATTTTTCGAGATGGCCTCTTTGAAAATAATCTTCTTCTTGATTAGAACAAAACACAGTGAGCTTGTTGTGAACATCCGGTGAATATCTTTTGAATTTTTCATGAAAGGGTTGTTTTGATAAAAACAGAGAGTCGAAGAGTCGGCGTTAGGAGTAAAGAGTTAGGAGTAAGGAGATCTTGCAGTAGCCGAGCAAAGACGATCTTTTAGCCCCCTGCGACTATTTATTGATGACTTTTACAATCGACGGTTTTATCGTCGCTGCGAGGAGCTATGTTCGTGGGCGACATCGTAATCTCGTACAATTCGAGACCGAAGGTCTCGCTAATAATCTACTCGCTCCAGCACTAGCCCCTTTGCAGGCGCCTTCTTTCGGTCATCCTTAAATTCCCTTGAATTTAATATGTCCTTGACCGTGTCGGCATCCACTTTGCCCAGACCGACATCTACCAGCGTACCTACTAAATATCTGACAAAGTTATAAGGAAAACTATTCGCCGCCACATCGATTCTTATTATCTTATTGGAAAATTCGGCAAGGTTTGTGATTTTTACATGACTGACGTCTCTAATCGTGTTTTTCTTTTTTTCCGGAGTAAATGCCGCAAGATCGATCTTACCGACAAAGTGTCCGGCCGACTCTCTCATGCGAGCGACATCAAGCGACATTGGTACCCACCAGCTAAACCGTCTATAAAAAGGAGATTCATATTTTTCGTTCCAAATATAGTAGGAATACGTCCTAAGAATCGCGTCATAACGGGAGTGAAAATCTATATCTACTTGCTCGATGTTCTTGATCGAGACAGGACCGGGTAAAACCGCGTTTAAAGACCTAAATAATTTGTCGACCGGCATATCCTTGGTGACAATGACGTTGGCTACCTGTCCGCGAGCGTGGACGCCGGTATCAGTCCTCCCCGCTCCGACCACTTTTACGTCTTCACTTAATATCTTTAAAAAAGCTGATTTGAGTGCGTCTTGAACAGTTTTCTTACTGGGTTGAGATTGCCAACCCGTAAAACCGGTACCGTCATAATCTATTAGGAGCTTAAGATTTCTAGGATTATCAGTCATAGAGGGTCTTTTTGGAATAATGGTAGATAAGGATTTTTAATTTTTATATAAACGCGAAGATCAGGCTTCCTTGGGAACAAGCTCGATTATAGCCATTGGAGCCGCGTCACCAAGTCTTGGTCCAAGCTTCATGATCCTGGTGTATCCGCCATTTCTTTCACTAAACTCCTCGACCACTTCGGAAAAGATCTTATGTACAAGATCCCTGCTTCTGACCATCGAGAGAACCTGTCTACGCGAATGGACGTCGCCACGTTTTGCCAAGGTAACGATCTTATCGACCGTGCCCCTTACCTCTTTAGCTTTTGTCTCGGTTGTCTTGATCCGTCCATGCTCGAATATTTGAGCGGCCATGGTATTCATGATTGCCTTACCATGGGCCGAATTACTACCTATTTTTCTTCCCTTTTTTCTATGCCTCATTTAATACACCTACCTTGAAACCTTGAGACCCAAAGATAATTCATTTAACTTATCTTTTATCTCTTCAATAGATTTTGACCCAAAATTTCTTATATTCATTAGATCGACCTCGCTACACTCTACGAGCTGCTCAAGCGTATCAATACCCTGACGCTTTAAGCAATTATAAGAACGAACGGATAACTCAAGATCCTCTACCGGAGAGTTTAATTCCGTCTCTACTTCTTCTTCCTCAACGGCAAAGATGCTCTCTTGCTCGTCGTTAAAGGACTGTGAAGCGAAGAGCTCCATGTGTTCATTTATTACCTGACCCGCCATGCTAACCGCTTCGGCCGGGGTAAGGCTGCCGTTAGTGGTCACATCTATGACCAGTTTATCGTAGTCGGTACGCTCACCGTGGCGAGTGTGATCGACAGTAAACGATATCTTTGAGATCGGTGTAAAGATTGAATCGATCGGAATAGTCCCGATGATATCATTAGACTTTTTATTTCTCTCGGCAGACGAATAGCCTCTTCCTTTTTCAACGTGAAGCTCCGCGTTAAGTTTACCGGTCTTATTTAAAGTCGCAATATGAACATCGCCATTTACCACTTCTACTCCGGCCGGACAGATAACATCGCTGCCCTTGACTTCCTTTGGGCCTTTAGCAGAGATGGAAACCGTAGTACTTGGTTCACCATTCAGCCTTAAAACCAAACCCTTAAGATTAAGGATAACGTCGGTAACGTCTTCCTTGACACCCCTTATAGTCGTGAACTCGTGATCCACGTTATCTACATTGATAGACGTGACTGCCGCCCCCGGAAGTGAAGACAACAAAACTCGGCGCATACAATTTCCAAGTGTGTATCCAAAACCTCTTTCAAGCGGTTCCATGATGAACTGCGCTGAATTTTCGCCAGTCGGTTCCATCTTTATTTTGGGCCGAAGAAATTCAACCAAAATACTGCCTCCTCATTGATAATCCCCTAATAGATATTATTTTGAATAAAGTTCAATTATTAACTGTTCGTGAACCGGCAGATCGATCTGTGACCGCTCCGGAAGCTGACTTACCGTGCCTGAAAACTTTTTCGCGTTGACATCCAACCATTCCGGAACGATGGCGCTACTATTTACCTCAACCGCCCACTCGATTCTCGTCTTGTCGTGAGGGTTGGTCGTCAACGTGAATTCATCGCCTGCTTTTAATCTATATGACGGTATATTTACCCTTCTACCGTTAATAGCAAAACTTCCATGCCTTACTATCTGACGTGCTTCCTGCCTTGATGTGGCAAAACCGCTTCTATAGACTATATTGTCAAAACGTGTCTCGATCGTCCTTAGGAGGTTTTCACCGGTAATTCCCTTTTGCTTATTAGCGATCTCGTAATAGCCTCTAAATTGCTTTTCCATGAGACCATAAATCCTTTTTACTTTTTGCTTCTCTCTTAACTGGAGTCTGTACTCTGAATCTCTTACTCGGTTCCTTCCGTGTTCACCGGGAGGATAAGGCCTTCGCTCGATGGCGCACTTTTCACCAAGACAGCGCTGTCCCTTTAAAAACAACTTCATTCCTTCTCGTCTACAAAGCTTGCAGACCGGTCCTCTATATCTAGCCAATCTTACCCCTTATACCCTTCTTCTTTTCTTCTGACGACACCCGTTATGCGGTACGGGGGTGACGTCAGTGATTACACCGACATCTAACCCGGCGGCCTGCAGCGACCTAACAGCGGTCTCTCTGCCGGAACCGGGACCTTTGACAAATACGTTGATCTTCTTTAATCCATGCTCCATCGCTTTTTTAGCGACTGCGTCAGCAGCCATCTGAGCCGCGAATGGAGTACTTTTTCTTGAGCCCTTAAAGCCGACACTACCGGCGCTTTCCCAACTGATAACATTTCCGTCCTGATCAGTTATTGTAATAATAGTGTTGTTAAAGCTCGACTTAATATGAGCCTCACCATTTTGAATATTCTTTTTTTCTCGTTTTTTTACTCTAGGCTTCGTAGCCAAATTTCCTCCTAAAAATACTACTTCTTAGCGCCGCCAGCCTGACGACGTGGTCCTTTTCTCGTTCTCGCATTTGTATGGGTACGCTGTCCCCTTACGGGAAGCCCTTTTCTATGCCTTATTCCTCTGTATGAGCTTATCTCCATAAGTCGTTTGATATTTTGCGACGTTTCGCGTCGAAGATCGCCCTCTACCTTTAAATTTTTCTCAATATTCTCTCTGATCTTCGCAACTTCGGCATCCGTAAGATCCCTCGTCCGCATATCCGGACTAACACCGGCCTTATTACAGATATCCGACGCCGTACTCCGTCCGACGCCAAAGATATAAGTCAGTGATATATCAATTCTTTTTTCTCTAGGTAAATCCACACCCGCGATTCGAGCCATCTAGCCTCCAAATATTAAATGTCTTTAGCCTATCCCTGTCTCTGCTTGTGACGCGGATTTTCACATATTACCATTACTCGTCCCCGTCTTTTAATAATCTTGCACTTATCGCAAATCTTTTTTACTGATGGTCTTACTTTCATTACCTCAACCTCAACTTATTTATATCTGTACACTATTCTTCCGCGACTCAGATCATAAGGGGAAAGCTCTACCAAGACCTTATCCCCGGGAAGGATGCGAATATAGTGCATTCTCATCTTTCCTGATATGTGAGCCAAAACCTTGTGACCATTTTCCAACTCGACCCTAAACATCGCATTGGGCAGGGGCTCTAGTACTTTTCCCTCTACCTCTATGGCTTCTTCTTTTTTAGTCGCCAAGCGAAAGTCTCCTTAGAATAGTCACAAAGCTGCATTATAACAAAAGCAACTAAGTGCGTCTATTATTTATTGACAATTTATACAAATTTAATCCTTTTACTTAGTTAAAATCATCGGACCGTCTTTTGTAAGCGCTACGGAATGCTCAAAATGAGCCGATAACGATCCGTCCGCGGTCACCACCGTCCACTCATCTGACCGGACTTTGACTTCAAAATCTCCAACATTGACCATCGGCTCTAAGGCAATAACCATTCCCTCTTTTAACAAGGGTCCGTTACCCGATGGACCAAAATTTGGTATCTGTGGATCCTCATGCATCTCGCTTCCAATCCCGTGACCGACATATTCCCTTACGACCGTATATCCGGCAGATTCCGCTGTCAACTGTATTTCATGTGAAATATCGGAAAGGCGATTTCCAACTTTTGCCATCTCTATCCCCGCGTATAAGGATTTTTCAGTAATATCCATCAAGTTCTTGGCCTGGTCGGTTACCTCTCCGACGGCAAATGTCTTCGCCGCGTCTCCAAAATAACCATCCAGCTCTACCCCGACATCGACGCTTAAAATATCTCCTGATTTAAGAGTACGCTCACTCGGGATACAATGTACCACCTCATCGTTGACGGACGCGCATATTGATGCCGGATATCCATGATAACCTTTGAATGCCGGTCTTGATCCGCTGTTTATTATTAAGTTTTCAATCATATCGTCCAGCTCGATCGTCGTAAGCCCCGGACGAATGTTATCATTCGCGAGCTTTAAAGCGCTCGCGACTACTTTGCCGGCTTCTCGCATCTTACTTATCTCAGCCGGCGATTTGCAGATAATCATTGTTCTACCTCGCTAAGACCTTTAGCTATGGCCTTACTAGCTAACCACATTATCTTTCTTGCTGTCATTTAAAAGCCTGCCGATAGTTTCAAAGACCTCATCTATCTGCCTGCCTCCATCGACCGTTCTTAAAATGTCTTCCTTTTTATAATATTCGATAAGCGGTCTGGTCTGCTCATCATAAATCTTTAACCTGTTTATTACGCTCTCTTCACCGTCATCATCGCGCTGATAAAGCTCTTTGCCGCAGTGATCGCAAACGCCTTCTCGCGACGGGGGGTTAAAGATCAGATGGAAACTGCTCCCGCAACCTTTGCACATCTGTCTACCCGTTAGACGACCGACAAGATCAACTCTCTCAACATCGATATTGATGACTATGTCCAGCTTACCACCTGAACTGTCAAGCGTCTTATCCAATTCAACTGCTTGTGGCGTAGTCCTTGGAAAACCATCCAAAATAAATCCGTCTCTACAATCATCCTCGGCGATACGGGCAACAACGATCCCTATTACTACGTCGTCGGGAACAAGATCCCCTTTGTCCATAAAGCCCTTGGCCTTAAGCCCTAGCGAACTACCGTCGCTTGCCGCTTTTCGAAGCATGTCTCCGGTTGATATATGAGGAAAACCAAAACGCTCTGATACTTTTACCGCCTGGGTTCCCTTGCCCGCGCCCGGAGGGCCTAAAAAAACTAAGTTCAACCGTTTACTCCTATTTTAGAAAACCTTCATAATGTCTCTGTAAAAGCTGCGATTCCAACTGACTCATCGTCTCCAGTGCCACTCCGACGACGATCAACATAGACGTGCCACCAAAATTCTGCCAAAAAGGAATATTAAATACTCCCCCGATGACTTCAGGAAAAAGGGCGATAGCAGCCAGAAAAATAGCACCTGGTAATGTTATGCGATTTAGCACTTTATTAAGATAAACGGCCGTCGGTTTACCGGGTCTTACCCCGGGAACAAAACCGCCATATTTTTTTACGTTGTCGGCAATCTCTATCGGATTAAAGACGATGGCAGTATAAAAGTATGTAAAAAATATTATCGCTCCGCCAAGAACTAAAAATCTTACAAGAGAGGTCGGATCGGTAAGCGCGGCCGCGAAAGCTTTAGCCGTCGGACCGGAAAATAATGAGGAGATAGTCGCCGGAAAGAGAAGTACGGACGTGGCGAAAATTATCGGAATAACTCCCGCGGAATTAATTTTAAGAGGTATGTAAGTACTGGTGCCGCCATACATCTTTCTTCCTACGACTCTCTTGGCGTACTGTATTGGTATCCTTCTTTGACCTTTCTCCATGACAACGATCCCGACGATAACCACTACAGCCATAAGTATAGTTACAAAAACCAGAATCGGATTCGCGACTTGAATAGTCTGTCTTATTCCGCCCGGCATTCCTGAGATTATCGAGATAAAGATGATTAGCGACATACCGTTTCCGATACCCCGCTGGGTTATCAGTTCTCCAAGCCACATAATTACGGCCGTACCGGCGGTAAGGGTTATTACTATTAAAAACCTCTCAAGAACGGAAAACTGTACAGTCTGCAAAGTCTGCTGAAAAAGGACCGTATACCCCAGGGATTCGACGATCGCAAGTCCGAGGGTCAAATATCTTGTCGTCTGAGTGATCTTCTTCTGGCCGGAGTCGCCTTCCTTTTGCCATCTTTCCAATGTCGGAATAACAACGGTCAGCAGCTGCATGATAATAGATGCCGTGATATAGGGCATGATACCAAGGGCGAAAACTGAAAAATTCGATAACGCTCCCCCGGTAAACAGATCGATAAAGTTTAGCGCGCCTCCGCTACCCTGAAACAGTTGTTGGATATCCGAAATCTTTACTCCGGGCACCGGAATGTGAGCGCCAAAACGGTAGATGATAAGGACAAAGAGTGTAAAAAATATCTTTTTTCGTAAATCCGGTACTCTTAAAGCATTACGAATTGCCTCAATCAAGTTATAACCTCAATTTTTCCACCGGCAGCTTCGATCTTTTCCTTTGCCGAGCCGGTAAAATGATGAGCGCTTATATTTAATTTTTTCTCCAGTGAGCCGTTTCCCAGTATTTTTACGGGATACTTATCGCTTCTGATTAGTCCTTTTTCTAATAAATTCTCTGGTGTAATATCTTCTTTTCCGTCGAAGATATTAAGCCGCTCCACATTAACAATAGAAAATACCTTTTTAAACCTGTTCTTAAATCCGGGAAGTTTCGGCAACCGTCGCATGAGCGGCGTCTGTCCACCTTCAAAATGAGTTCCTTTCCCACCCCCTGAACGAGAGAGTTGTCCCTTCTGGCCTCTTCCGGAAGTCTTGCCGTGGCCGGAACTCATTCCTCGTCCGACCCTTTTTCCTTTTTTGGATGACCCGGTTCCGGGTTTTAACTCATGGAGTTTCAACTTTTTTCCTCCGATTTTTCTTTACTATCCGGCTTTGCCTTCGGCTTCGCGCCGATCTTTTCGTATTCAACTAAATGATCTACTTTCTTGATCATCCCTCTGATCTCAGGGGTATCTTCTTGTTCAACCGTTTGCCTGATTTTTCTAAGACCAAGCGCCCTAACTGTTCCCCGTTGATCCTTTGGTCTTCCTATTAAACTACGAGTTTGTGTAATCCTTAGCTTACTCATCTTTCTCATCCATACCTAAAACGTGCCTTACCGATTTTCCTCTCATCTTTGCTACCTCATCGGCGGTTCTAAGGTCTTTCAACCCGGCAACGGTAGCCCTAACCATATTAAGCGCATTTGGTGAGCCCAATGATTTGGTCAATATATCTTTGATGCCAGCTAATTCTATAACTGCTCTTACCGGACCACCGGCAATGATACCCGTTCCCGGTGAAGCAGGCTTTAGCATCACTCTGCCGGCCCCAAAATGTCCGAGCGTAGCATGTGGAATAGTAGACTTATGGACAGAAATCTTGAACATGCTGTTCTTTGCCTCTTCCATCCCTTTTTGAATTGCTAAGGGAACTTCCTTTGCCTTCCCGTAACCAATACCGACTCGCCCGTTGACATCGCCGACAGCAACAAGGGCACTGAAGCTAAACCTTCGTCCACCTTTTACTACTTTGGCTACACGATTAATATATATTACTTTTTCCTGAAGTTCGCTTCCATCTTCGTCTCGCCTTTTGTTGCGCTTCAAATGCTCCTCCTGATTAAAATTCTAGGCCCGCTTCGCGAGCGGCATCCGCAAGCGACTTGACTCTTCCGTGATAAAGATTACCGCCCCGATCAAAGATGACCACTTTTATCTTCTTCTCTTTTGCTCTTTCTCCGATTAATTTTCCCACGATAGCTGCTGAATCACTCTTAGATCCACTTTTAGATTTTCCCTTTAACGCCTTATCGTTGGTCGAAGCCTGAGCCAGAGTAACAGAATTGATATCATCTATCAATTGAGCATAGATACCCGTATTACTTTTAAATACATTCAATCTCGGCCTCGAAGGCGTTCCGAATACTTTCTTCCTTACCCTCTTTTGGCGTCTCTTTCGAGCTCTCGTTTTTTCTTTCGCTTTATCCATATTCCTTGCCTCTACTTAGCTGTTTTTCCGACCTTTCGACGTATATGTTCACCTTCATATTTAATACCTTTGCCCTTGTATGGCTCAGGCTTTCTTATCGATCTGATATTTGCGGCGACTTCACCAACCTGTTGCTTATCGGCGCCCTTTACAATGATCTTCGTAGGGATCGGTACTTCAAATTCAATGCCTTCGACCGCCTTGACTATAACTGGGTGTGAATATCCGGCGAGTACTTCAAGGTTCTTGCCTTTTAGCTGAGCCTTGTATCCGACACCGACGATCTCAAGCGTTTTTTCAAAGCCCTGACTTACACCGATCACCATGTTATTAATAAGCGATCTTGTAAGTCCGTGAAGAGCCCTGTAAAAAGGCTCATCTGACACCCTCTTGACCAGCACTTGATCCTCGACCCGCTCGATAATGAGTTTCTCTTGAAACATAGCGGACAGTTCACCTTTTGGACCCTTCGCGGTGACGCTGTTTTTTTCAATTTTGACTTCAACTCCGGCTGGAATATCTACCGGTTTTAATCCTATACGTGACATCGACCCACCTTACCAGACATAACAGATGACTTCGCCGCCGATATTTGCTTTACCCGCGACTTTATCGGTCATGAGCCCTCTGGACGTTGAAAGAATCGCAATTCCAAGTCCTCCCAGAACTCTAGGCATCTGATCCTTTTTAGCGTAAACTCTTCTGCCCGGAGTGCTAATCCGCTTTATTCCGCTTAAAGCTCTTCTCTTATCCGAGCCATAACTAAGCTCCACTTTTAATGTCTGCTTAGCGTCTAACTTCTTGACTTCATAAGACCTGATGTAGCCTTCCTCCTCCAAAATCTTAGCTATCTCCTCTTTCAGCCTCGAAGATGGCATCTCCACATCTGTATGCGCAGCCCTATATGCATTACGGACACGCGTTAACATGTCTGCAATTGGATCCGTCATTACCATAATTTTACCTTTCTACCAGCTAGCCTTGGTAAGGCCAGGAATCTCGCCATTACTCGCCATCTCTCGCAGACAGACTCTGCAAACGCCGAATTTGCGATAATAAGCCCTTGGTCTACCGCACCTGACACATCTGTGATATGCCCTGACTTTGTATTTCTGACGTCTCTTTTGCTTTGCGATTAATGATTTCTTTGCCAAAATTATTCTCCTTTAGATCTTTACTTATTACGGGCTATCAATGGAAACCCAAAGTCCTTCAAGACCGCATAAGATAGCTCATCGCTGGATTGAGTCATCGTAATAGTTACATCCATCCCTCTTGTTCGATCGACTTTATCGTAATCGATCTCGGGAAATATAAGTTGTTCCGTAACACCAATACTGTAATTTCCTCTGCCATCAAATGACTTAGGGGAAAGACCCCTGAAATCTCTGATTCTCGGAAGAGCGATTGACACCAGGCGGTCAAAAAACTCGTACATCCGGTCCCCTCTAAGAGTGACCTTGCAACCTATAGGCATTCCCTCTCTTAATTTCCAAGTGGCGATAGATTTCTTTGCCCTGTTTAACTTTGGTTTCTGTCCCGTAATAATCGACATATCGTTCATGCCGGCGTCCATCGCTTTTGAGTTTTGGATCGCTTCTCCAAGGCCCATATTGACCGTTATCTTTTCCATTCTCGGCACCTGAAACCGGTTACCTAATGAAAATTCTTTCATTACTGACGGGATAATCTCGCTATTATATTTTTCTTTTTGTCTCGGCGTTGCCACCTGCTACTCCTTATCCAGATCCGTATCGCAACGACCGCAATACCTTATTCTATTACCATCTTCAGTTCTCCTGCTTTTTGTCTTAGCAGGCCCATCGCACGTCGGGCATATTAACACGACATTTGAAACATGAACAGTTCCTTCTCTGTCGATGATTCCACCCTGCGGGTTAGACTGCGTTTTTTTCGAGGCGACTTTTATCATATGAAGACCCTCGACCACGACCCTCTCTTTTGAAGGTATAGTCTTTAAGACTTTACCGCTCTTACCTTTTTCTTTGCCCGTTATGACTTTTACTTTGTCACCTTTTCGAACCAATATTTTTACCATTTTGCTCCCATTTTGGTATCTACGGTAATAAACACCGTATCTTTAAAGGACCTCCGGAGCCAAAGAGACTATTCTCATATATTGCTTGTCTCTTAGCTCTCTTGCCACCGGTCCGAAAATTCGAGTACCTACTGGATTTTTATCCTCGGCGATTATGACTGCCGCGTTCTCGTCAAACTTTATATATGTGCCATCACTTCGCCTGATCTCTTTCTTCGTCCTCACTATGACGGCTCTTACGATCTCGCCTTTTTTAACCGATCCTTCTGGGATCGCTTGCTTTACGGTTGCGGTGATCACATCTCCGATCCTGGCATACCTTCTTCTACTTCCGCCAAGTACCTTAATGCAAAGAATCTCTCTTGCTCCCGTATTATCAGCTACTTTTAGTCTACTCTCTTGCTGGATCAAAGTTCCTCCAAATACCTATTTGGCTTTCTCGATGACTCCAAGAAGGCGCCATCTCTTGTTTTTACTTATCGGCCTGACTTCCATGATCTCTACCAGATCTCCAATGCCGGCGATATTTTCCTCATCGTGGACAAAAAATTTCTTTGTCTTCTTTATCATCTTCTTATATAGACGATGACTGTGTGACGTCTCAATCGAAACGACGACGGTCTTATCCATCTTATCGCTTACTACGCGACCAACTCTTACTTTTCGTTTCGAGGTACGCTCCTTTGGAGCTACTTTTTTTACCGACCTCTTCTTTGGCTTAGCGACTTTTGCCTTAGTGGCGGTAGGTTTCTTTTCTACCTTTTTCTCGTCTGCCTTCTCGACCTTAGACTCAGCACTTTTCTTCGCCGCCGGTTTCTTGGCGGCCGCCTTCGACACAGTCTTTTTTACTGCTTTTTCGGTTTTCTTTTCTTTACTTTCTTTTTCAGTCAAAATCCCTGCTCCAAGGTAGTCGTCTTTTACTATTGCTGCGTACCAGTCAGTTCTCTTTCCTTGCGAATCGTCTGGATCCTCGCTATATCTCTTCTTACTTCCCTGATCCTAATGGGATTATCCAGTTGATTTGTCGCAAGTTGAAATCGGAGATTAAATAACTCTCCTTTTGCGTTAGTAAACTCTGTCTCCAACTCTTCGTCGGAAAGATCTCTTATCTCATTAGCTTTCATCGGATCTCCTATTAACCCTGACGAACTATAAATTTGGTCTTTATCGGTAGCTTATGGGCCGCTAGCCTCATAGCCTCTTTTGCTGTTGGCTCATCAACGCCTGAAAGTTCGAACATTATCCGACCCGGCTTCACAACGGCTACCCAGTGCTCCGGTGAGCCCTTGCCGCTCCCCATCCTGGTTTCGGCCGGCTTTTCCGTTACCGGCTTATCGGGAAATATCGTGATCCAGACCTTGCCGCCTCTTTTAATATGTCTCGTCATCGCAATTCGCGCTGACTCTATCTGACGATTAGTGATCCATGCCGGTTCTAAAGCCTTTAAACCATAATCTCCATAACTGAGGCTTGTTTGACCCTTGGAATTACCCTTCATCCGACCGCGCTGTTGCTTGCGATGCTTGACTCTCTTAGGGATCAACATCTACTTCTCATCCTTGTCTTTTGATCCGCCATCAGATTTTTCACTCTTTACTTTTTCTGTTTTAGGGGCTTTTTTTTCTGCCTTACTATCTTCACTCTTAACGCTTGCCTTTTTCGGCTTATCTTCAGTTGTCTTTGTCTTGGCTGCCGCTTCCTTCTTTTCAACCGTCTCACTCTTTGCTTCAGCCTTCTCCGGGCTTGACGGAGCTACCTTCTTAATCGTTTCTTTAGTAACTTTTCTTCGACCACGCGCTCCTGGTCTAGTTGACGCATCCCTTGGTCTTCTTGGCGTTATCGGTCCAAGCTCTGCCTCTTCGGGAGGTAGCATACTAGCTTCCAGAACCTCTCCTTTATAGACCCAGACCTTTACCCCGATCTTTCCAAAAGTTGTCTGTGCCTCGGTAAAACCATAGTCTATTTTGGCGCGAAGCGTGTGAAGCGGCACCCGACCTTCTCGATACCATTCCGTTCTGGACATCTCCGCTCCGCCAAGTCGTCCTGCACAAGCAACCCTTATACCTAAAGCGCCGCTCTTCATCGCCGCGAAAACCGCTTTTTTCATCGCTCTTCTAAAAGCAACCCTAGCTACTAACTGCTCTGCTATCCCCTGAGATATAAGAACCGCCATCGTCTCGGGACGACTGACTTCCTGAATATTTACCTGAATATGTTTTCCGGTCAACTTCTCAAGTTCAGCCCTCAAGAGATCGACTTCTGAGCCACGTTTTCCGATAACGATACCCGGCCTCGCTGTGTGGATATTGACTTTCACCCGGTCTCCGGATCGCTCGATTTCGACTTTTAAAACCGCTGCGCGCACCAGCTTATTTCCGACATATTTGCGGATCTCGATATCTTCGGCTAAAAAGTCGGCGAAATCCTTTGTCGCAAACCATCTCGATTTCCAATTTTCGTTAATCCCCAGTCGAAAACTGATCGGATTTACTTTTTGACCCAAGTCAATGCTCCCTTCAATTACCGCTCGCTTACTATGATCGTTATATGGCTCGTCCTCTTACGTATCTTTGTAGCCCTGCCTTGAGCTCTCGGTCTAAACCTTTTGAGGGTCGGTCCCTGATCAACATAGGCTTTTGATATAAATAATAAATCTTTTCGCATACCATGATTACTATCCGCGTTGGCTGCCGCGGAATCCACGACTTTATGTATTATTCTAGCAGCCTCTTTCGGGCTAAATCTTAGAATATTTTTCGCGTCTTCAACGCCTTTTCCGCGAACAAGGTCAATGACCTGCTGCGCCTTACTCGGCGATATTCTTACATGTTTGGCTACTGCCCTTGCTTCTGTCATCTCTTAAACTAGCTCCTTATCTGAGTGGCTCTCTCAGATCTCACGTGTCCTCTAAAAGTCCTTGTCGCCACAAACTCGCCTAACTTGTGGCCTACCATACTCTCGCTGATAAATACCGGTACATGCTTTCTACCATCGTGTACGGCAATCGTGTGTCCTACCATTTCAGGAAAGATCGTCGATGCCCTAGACCAAGTTTTAACGACGCTTTTATCGTTTCTTTCATTCATCGCCTCGATCTTCTTGATCAGACTTTCTTGTACAAATGGTCCCTTTTTAAGCGAACGTCCCAAGATCTCCTCCAAAAATAGTTTGCATGACTATCTCTTTCTCTTTCTTCTTCTTACTATCAATCTATCGCTTGCCTTACTCTTTCTTGTTCGATAACCAAGAGTCGGCTTACCCCACGGCGTTACGGGCAGATTTCCCTTCGACTTTCCTTCTCCTCCACCGTGCGGATGATCGACCGGGTTCATTACAGTACCCCTGGTCGTCGGTCTCGTCCCCAGCCATCTGCTCTTTCCGGCTTTACCGACCGTTAATATCTCATGCTCCGGATTTCCTACGTTTCCAAGCGTAGCGCGACATTGCTTGAGAACCATCCTGACTTCTCCCGAAGGTAGTTTAAGTTGAACATAGCCACCTTCTTTTGCAACTAACTGCGCCGAAGTCCCGGCAGACCTTGCCATTTGAGCGCCCTTCTTAGGTTGCATCTCAATCGCGTGGATTATACTTCCAAGTGGTATATTTCCCATCGGAAGCGTGTTCCCGACCTTGATCTCGACTTCTTCCCCGGACATCAACTCATCGCCGACTTTTAAAGTCTGCGGTGATAAAATATATCTTTTTTCACCGTCAGCGTAATGTAAAAGAGCTATCCTTGCCGAACGGTTAGGATCGTACTCTATCGAAGCCACGCGTGCCACAATACCGTCCTTATCCCTCTTGAAATCTATGATCCTATACTTTCGTTTATGGCCTCCGCCGATATGCCTGGTAGTTATTCTGCCATAATTATTTCTTCCGCCCGTTTTTGAGATCGGCGCAGTAAGACTCTTCTCCGGCTTATCCTTCGTAATCTCGGAAAAGTCTGAAATGCTGGCAAACCTACGCCCTGGTGATGTCGGCTTAAACTTTTTGACTCCCACTTACGTCGCTCCCTCGAATATCTCTATCTTGTGTCCTTCTTTTAGGGAAACGATCGCTTTCTTCCAATCTGACCGATAACCCGACGACTTGGCTCCCTGTCGCTTGAATTTTCCCTTATAATTTTGAGTATTAACGTGCTCCACCTCGACATCGAATATCTCTTCGATGGCTTGTCTGATCTGAGGTTTTGTCGCCTTTTTATCGACTTTAAAAGTATATTTATTCATCTCGATCAGATCGTAACTCTTTTCAGAGATGATCGGCTTTAGAATTATTTCTCTTGCATCTCTCATCCTTTTAAGACCTCCGTTACCGCATTTAGCGCCGGCTCGGTTATTACTAACGCTTCGTTATTAAGCAGCTCATAAGCGGTGATCTCCGTATCCAAGATAACATCCGCCTTAGCGATATTTTGAATTGATTTTTTTACGAGCTCATCGTCTCTTTGAATAATAATCGTAACTCTCTTTGGCGCCTTGATCTTAGTTAGGATATCCTGAGCTTTTTTCGTTTTAGGCTCTGTTAATCCGAATTTATCGATAACTATGATCTCAGAGTTTTTAGCTTTTGATGAAAGTATCCCTTTTACCGCTAGTCGTTTCATCTTCTTCGGTATCTTATGGTTATAATCCTTTGGTTGCGGGCCAAAAACAGTTCCGCCGCCCTTCCAGAGTGGCGATCTAATCGTTCCGGCCCTAGCTCTGCCGGTACCTTTTTGTCTGTGCGGCTTAACGCCTCCGCCCCTTACTTTACCCCTGGTCTTCGTCGAAGCATCTCCCTGACGTTTATTAGCCAGCTCGGACTTTATGACTTGATGGACAAGTGCCATATTTTCTTTTACTTCAAAGACGCTTGGGTCAAGCTCGATATCTTTTATTTTTTTACCGGTCGCGTTAAAAACTTCAGTTTTCATCAAATACCCTTTATTAGCAATAGTCCGCCCCTTGCTCCGGGAACAGCTCCCTTTATCAGCAAGATATTTTTATCGACGTCGATTTTTATAATTTCCAGATTCTTAACCGTTACTCGATCGTTTCCCATTCTTCCGGGCAATTTCTTACCCTTACCGACCCTCGACGGAGTAGAGGATTGCCCTATAGATCCGGGAGCGCGATGAAAGTGGGAACCGTGCCCACCGGGACCGCCATGAAAACCCCACCTCTTAATTACTCCCTGAAAACCTTTACCCTTCGATATTCCGACAACGGCGGTCTTCTCTCCAACTTCGAATGAGTCGACACCAAGAGTCTGTCCTAACTCAAAATCCGCCACGTTCTCGACGGTTATCTCTGCCAGATACCTCTTTCCGCCCTCTAGCTTCGCTGACTTAAAATGTCCCGCCTGAGCTTTATTCAACTTACCCTTGTCAAGATCGCCAAATCCCAGCTGAACGGCTGAATAGCCATCTCTATCCTTTGTCCTTATTTGCGTGACGACACATGGTCCGGCCTCTATGACGGTAACCGGAATAAGCTCGTCATTTTCGACAAATACTTGCGTCATCCCTAATTTTTTCCCTAATAGTCCTTTTGACATAACTCTTCCTTGTAATGAAGCTTCTTATTAACCTGTCAAGCCTTAAAGCTTGATCTCGATATCCACGCCCGCCGGTAAGTCGAGCCTCATCAGCGAATCGACTGTCTTTGGAGAAGGATCGAGAATATCTATCAACCTCTTGTGTGTACGCATCTCAAAGTGCTCCCGCGAATCCTTATTTACATGCGGTGATTTTATGACGCAATAGAGATTCCTCTCCGTCGGCAACGGGATCGGTCCCGCGACAGTAGCTCCCGTTCTGTGAACGGTCTCAACTATCTTTTTCGCCGATTGATCCACGATCTCATGATCGTAAGCTTTCAGTCGAATTCTAATTTTTTGTCCTGCCAATGTTCCTCCGCTATCGGACCTTTTTCAAAATGCCCATCAATCGGGCAAGTATACTTAAACTTTTACTCTTGGATCGATACTACTTTGCCGGCGCCTACCGTCCTGCCACCCTCACGGATAGCGAAACGTAGACCCTCTTCCATAGCAATCGGGTTAATTAACTCGACATCTATCTCGGTATCGTCTCCGGGCATTACCATCTCAGTACCGCTTGGTAGAGTCGCAACACCGGTAACATCAGTTGTTCTAAAGTAAAACTGGGGGCGATAGCCGTTAAAAAACGGTGTATGTCGTCCGCCTTCTTCTTTGGATAAAACATATACTTGAGCTTTGAATTTAGTATGTGGAGTTATCGAACCCGGTTTTGCGATTACCTGGCCGCGTTCAATATCTTCTCTGCCGACGCCTCTTAGAAGCATGCCAATATTATCTCCGGCTTCTGAGCTATCAAGTAATTTCCTGAACATCTCAAGGCCGGTAGCGACCGTCTTAGTAGTATCGCGGATACCGATAAGTTCGACTTCATCGTTTACGTTGATCTTTCCCCGCTCTACTCTTCCGGTTGCAACCGTTCCACGACCGGTAATAGTAAAGACATCCTCGACAGGCATTAGAAAAGGTTTGTCGATATCTCTTTTTGGTGTCACGATGTACTCGTCAACGGCAGCCATAAGCTCGCTGATAGGGTTACATATCTCGCAACTTTCATCGCCGCAAGCATGTTCCAGCGCCTTAAGCGCGCTACCCTTTATTATCGGAATATCATCTCCGGGAAACTCATACTCGCTAAGAAGCTCTCTTATTTCCATCTCGACTAGCTCGATCAGCTCCGGATCATCAACTTGATCTGTTTTGTTCATAAAAACGACGATATAGGGAACACCGACCTGGCGTGCTAACAGGATGTGCTCTCTTGTTTGCGGCATCGGACCGTCAGCCGCAGAGACGACAAGAATAGCGCCGTCCATCTGGGCCGCGCCGGTGATCATGTTTTTTACATAATCAGCGTGACCGGGACAGTCTACGTGAGCGTAGTGCCTATTTTTCGTCTGATACTCAACGTGAGCGATGGCGATAGTAATACCGCGCTCTCTTTCTTCAGGCGCGTTATCGATATCTTCAAACGCTACAAAATCCACCTCTTCACCTGATGCGCTTAGGCACTTTGTGATCGCGGCGGTAAGTGTCGTCTTACCATGGTCTACGTGACCTATGGTGCCGATATTCATATGCGGCTTTGTTCTTTCAAATTTCTTCTTGGCCATTTTTCCTCCCTCTGGGCAATGTTTGTATTTTCTGATGTCACCTATGACATCGTTGTAAACTTTTACTGATTAGCTGCTTTGGAATAATCTCCGTGTATTTTCGCGATTATCTCCTCAGAGATGCTTTTTGGTACTTCCTCGTAATTATCGAACTGCATCGTAAATGTCGCCCGACCTTGAGTCTGAGACCTGAGATCAGTCGCGTAACCGAACATCTGAGATAGCGGTACCTTTGCTCTTACAACTTGCGCTCCGGCTCTCGGCTCAACGCCCTCGACTTGCCCTCTTCTTGAGCTTACGTCTCCCATGACGTCTCCCATGAAATCTTCGGGAACGACTATCTCCAGCGCCATAACAGGTTCAAGCAAAACCGGCTTTGCGCGTTTTACAGCTTCTTTCGCCGCCATCGAACCGGCTATCTTAAAAGCCATCTCATTAGAGTCCACGTTATGATAAGAACCATCCACCAGATCTATCTTTATATCAACTAGCGGATAGCCCGCGAGCACACCATTATCAAGCGCTTCCAATGCGCCTTTTTCTACAGCCCCAATATATTCTCTTGGGATCGACCCACCCTTGATAGAGTCGACAAATACATGCCCCGCACCTGATTCGCCGGGCTCCATATTTATAACGGCGTGACCGTACTGACCGCGTCCACCCGTCTGCTTTACATATTTACCATTTACATTCAATACGGTCTTTCTGATCGTCTCTCTATAAGCTACCTGAGGTTTACCGATGTTCGCCTCGACCTTAAATTCTCTGAGCATTCTATCGACAATAACTTCAAGATGAAGCTCTCCCATACCCGAGATGATCGTTTGACCCGTCTCTTCATCCGTATGTACCTTAAAGGTCGGATCCTCCTCGGCAAGCTTAGCTAGAGATACGCCCAGCCTTTCCTGATCTACCTTTGTTTTAGGCTCTATCGCCACCGAGATCACCGGATCCGGAAAGACCATCGATTCCAGTATCAGCGGTTTATTTATATCGGTTATCGTATCTCCGGTAGAGGTCTTCTTAAGACCGACCGCCGCAATTATATCTCCGGCGCTTACCTCTTCAATGTCCTCACGCCTATTAGCATGCATATGAAGTAGGCGTCCCAGTCTTTCTTTATTTCCTGTCGCCGTATTTACTACCATCTCTCCGGCGCTCTTCTTGCCGGAATAGACTCTTAAGAACGTTAATTTTCCTACATGGGGATCGGTCATGACCTTGAACGCTAGCGCCGTGAAAGGCTCGTTTTCATCAGCCTTCCTAATCTCTTTCTCACCTGATTTAGGATGCTCGCCCTCGATCGGAGGAACATCTAAGGGAGATGGCATATAGTCGATGATCGCGTCCAGTAACGCTTGTACCCCTTTATTCTTAAAGGAGGTTCCGCAAACTACCGGAGTTATATCTAGAGATAAAGTAGCCGCTCTTATAGCCTTATCTATCTCATCCTTTGTGACTTCCTCACCTTCAAGATATTTATTAAGAAGCACGTCATCGTGTTCGGCGACCGCTTCCAACATCTCATGACGGTATTTATCAGCTTTTTCTTTTAGGTCGTCCGGTATCTCTCGCTCTTCCCAGACATCGCCTGCTTCAGTCGTATAGTAGATAGCTTTCATAGTAACAAGATCGACCAGACCTTCAAATTTATCTTCAGCACCGATCGGCAACTGGATAGGTACGGCGTTCGTCTGAAATCTATCGGCCATCATATCCAGGACCTTGTAGAAGTCAGCTCCCACCCTATCCATCTTATTAATATAAGCCATCCTGGGAACGGAGTACTTATCAGCTTGGCGCCAAACGGTCTCCGACTGCGGCTCCACGCCTTCGACGGCGCTAAAGATCGCTATGGCTCCGTCTAGTACCCGGAGTGATCGTTCTACCTCTACAGTAAAGTCCACGTGTCCGGGTGTGTCTATAATATTTATCCTAACATCTTTCCAAAAACATGTAGTAGCGGCTGATGTGATGGTTATCCCTCTCTCTTGCTCCTGGACCATCCAATCCATTACAGCCGTACCATCATGGACTTCGCCGATCTTATACGTTTTTCCCGTATAGTACAGGATACGTTCAGTCGTCGTAGTCTTGCCGGCGTCTATGTGCGCCATGATGCCTATGTTTCTAGTATTTCTAAGATCGAACCCTTTTGTCATGCTTTTATTGCCCCTTTAAAAAAATTCATTTTTAAACCTTATTACCATCGATAATGAGCAAACGCTCTGTTAGCCTCGGCCATCTTGTGAAGATCTTCCTTTTTCTTAATAGATGTACCGGTATTGTTAGCGGCATCCATAAGCTCGCCGGCTAGCCGTTCGCACATTCTTTTCTCTCTTCTTTCCCTAGAATATCCTACGATCCACCTAAGCGCCAGGGTCGTCGACCTCTTGGCAGGTACTTCGATTGGGACCTGATAAGTCGCCCCTCCGACTCTTCTGGATTTTACCTCGAGTCCCGGCTTGATGTTATCGAGCGCTTTCTTATAGATCACGACAGGATCTTCACCTGTCTTCGCTTTGATAATATCAAACGACTCATAAACAGTCGATTCGGCAACGCTCTTTTTGCCGCCCTGAAGAATCTTATTGATCAGCTGAGTTACCTGTCTGCTCTTATATATCGGATCAGGGGTTATCTTTCTGATTTGTGCTGGACCTTTTCTTGGCATGCTTTCCTTGTGTTAGTCTTTTTTAACTGTCAAGTTTCGCTCCGTATTTTGAGCGAGTCTGTTTTCTATCGCTTACGCCGGCAGTATCAAGAGCGCCTCTGACGATCTTGTAACGTACCCCCGGTAAATCTTTTACCCTTCCGCCTCTAAGCAAAACAATTGAATGTTCCTGAAGGTTATGGCCGATCCCTGGGATATACGAAGTGACTTCCATCCCATTAGTAAGTTTTACCCTTGCTACTTTCCGAAGAGCCGAATTAGGCTTCTTAGGAGTAGTAGTATATACGCGAGTACAGACGCCTCTTTTTTGAGGTGCGCCTTTTAACGCCGGCGTCGTCGTCTTTTTTCTTGCTTTTACTCTACCTTTTCTTACTAACTGAGAAATAGTCGGCAAATCTTTCTCCTTATAATGCCCTAGTAGGACAATCAACCGTTCAAGAGCCACAGCGATGAAATATATCATCTTTAAGCTCGACTGTCAAATAATTTTCCTGCTATATCCTAACCTAAACGATATACTTGATTTACTAAGTAAATCGATTACATATTGACCGGATTATCACCTGACGATGCTGCCGATTCGGCAAAACCGGATTCCGGCGGCTCTTCCCCTTTTACAGCCTCTTTCTCGGGAACAAGGTAGTCTATATCTATCCCGCGATACCTTGGCATGCCTGTGGCCGCAGGTATCAACTTTCCGATAATGACATTCTCTTTTAGTCCGAGAAGCGGATCGCTCTTTCCTGCTACGGCCGCCTCCGTTAGAACCCTTGTCGTCTCCTGAAAAGAAGCCGCCGACAACAGACTGTCCGTCGCGAGAGAAGCTTTCGTTATTCCCAGAAGGACTTCCCTTGCGGTAGCCGGTTCACCACCGTCCTCTACGGTGACCCGATTCGCCTCATCAAGTGATTTTCTATCGATCAGCTGACCCGGTAACACATCTGAATCTCCAGAGTCAAGAATAATTACTTTTCTCAGCATCTGTCTTACAATAAGCTCAATATGTTTGTCGTTTATTTCTACACCCTGAGAGTGATAAACCTCCTGGACCTCATTGACAAGATACTCTTCAAGCGCCCTCGAACCCTTGATACTAAGTATCTCGTGTGGGTTAAGCGAGCCCTCTGTAAGCGGTTCTCCCGCTTTTACCCTCTTTCCGTCTTCTACCCTTAAACGGAAACGCTTCGAGACCTGATAAGATGCAGTCTTATCTTTTGCCCCGGTAACAGTCACTTCTCGAAACTTCTCGTCAGACTCATCGATTGAGATCTTACCGCTTATCTCCGCCATCTGAGCCTCGCCTTTTGGCTTTCTGGCTTCAAAAAGCTCAACGATCCTCGGAAGCCCGTGGGTGATATCTTCTCCGGCTACGCCGCCGGTATGGAATGTACGCATCGTAAGCTGTGTTCCCGGCTCACCTATAGACTGAGCGGCGATAATACCGACCGCCTCGCCGATATCTACTAATTTTCCACTGGCAAGGGCCATGCCATAGCAGTGCTGGCAAACGCCGTATTTAGCTTCGCAAGTAAATACTGATCGGACAGGGACCTTTTTTATCTTCGCTTTCTTATCGATCGATTCAAGATCGCGCCTTTTTACCATATGCCCAATATCATAGAGGACTTCTTTAGTCTTTTTATCGATTACCGGCCCTATCAAAACTCTGCCGATAAGGATATCGTTAAATTCTTTCTCTGCCTTAAAGAGCTCAAGCTTTGTCCCCTGATCCGTGCCGCAGTCTGCCTCTCTGATGATCACGTCCTGAGATACATCGACTAGTCTTCTAGTCAGATAACCTGAGTCGGCGGTCCTAAGGGCGGTATCGGCAAGTCCTTTTCTCGCTCCGTGAGTAGAGATAAAGTATTCCAAAACCGTTAGTCCTTCTCTAAAATTAGCCTTGATCGGTCTATCGATAATATCTCCCTTGGGGTTAGCGACCAGCCCTCGCATGGCGGCAAGCTGACGTATCTGCTTAATATTTCCCCTTGCTCCGGAGTTTGCCATCATATAAACAGGGTTAAACTTATCAAAGTTCTTTTCCATCGCCGCGGATACGTCTTCCGTCGCCTTAGTCCATATATCTACGATCTTTTGATGGCTCTCTTCTTTAGTTATCAGACCTCTTCCAAACTGTTTCTTTATTTTATCGACATCGATTTCCGGCTGTTCAAGTATCTGCCATTTGTCCGGCGGTATCTCTATGTCCTGATAGCCGATCGTGATCGCCGCCTTCGACGCATAGCGAAAACCTACGGATTTGACAGCATCAAGTAACTCTGTGATCTCTGCTCTATTGTATGTCTCGCAACAACCTTCAATCAGTTTGCCCATCTCTTTTTTATTGACTTCATAATTAATAAACTCGTGACTTTTTGGAAAGGCCTGATTAAAGATGATACGGCCGATAGTCGTCTCAATTATCTCGCCCTCATCTAACCTGACTTTTATCGCTGCATGCAATCCGGCTTCTCCGCACTCGTAAGCCATTATCGCCTCGTCTTCATTTGCGAATATACTTCCCTCGCCGCGCGGTTCCGGCCTTTCCGAAGTAAGATAGAAAGAACCGAGTATCATATCCTGCGTAGGCACCGTAAGCGGACGACCGTGAGCCGGAGATAGAATATTATTGCTTGAAAGCATCAGTATTCTCGCCTCGCTCTGAGCCTCCACAGACAGTGGAAGATGAACAGCCATCTGATCGCCGTCAAAATCGGCATTGAAAGCCGTACAAACAAGCGGATGTACCTGGATAGCTTTTCCTTCAACTAAAATCGGCTCAAAGGCCTGAATACCCAGACGATGAAGGGTCGGCGCTCTGTTTAGGAGAACCGGATGATCTTTGATTACCTCTTCCAAGATATCCCAGACAACACCTTTCATTCTATCTACCATACGCTTAGCATTCTTTATGTTAGGGGCATGGCCAAGGTCGACAAGACGTTTCATGACAAATGGTTTAAACAACTCCAACGCCATGATCTTTGGAAGGCCACACTGATAAAGTTTTAATTCCGGTCCGACGACTATTACCGATCTTCCGGAGTAGTCGACACGTTTACCGAGCAAGTTCTGACGAAATCGTCCCTGCTTTCCTTTAAGCATATCGCTCAAGGATTTTAGGGCTCTATTTCCGGGACCGATCACCGGCCTGCCTCTTCTGCCATTATCAAACAAGGCATCAACAGCCTCTTGCAACATCCTTTTCTCATTATTGACAATGATCTCGGGAGCACCAAGGTCCAGAAGTCTTTTTAAACGATTATTTCTATTTATAACTCTTCTATAAAGATCGTTAAGATCTGATGTCGCGAATCTTCCACCGTCCAATTGGAC
>SDBV01003099.1_pt1 | contig 24729 bp, 10 predicted proteins | sample 2277081 | NCBI WGS metagenome assembly SDBV01 (sample SAMN10402039, study PRJNA504765) | marine sediment metagenome | isolation source: marine sediment core GS10_PC15, 223 cmbsf | place: Arctic Ocean: Southern Knipovich Ridge | collected 2010 | reverse complement strand
ATACCAGAAATGCTCGGCGGTGATATCGCGCACCCAAGCGTTCTTAGCGTCCGCGATGGAGATAAAAGTCTTTGCATGCGCCTCGTCGGAATAGTACGTCCCGCCAGGCACGGCGCTGTACGTGCGCGTCACTAGGGGATCGAATTCCGTGTCACCCCGCAGGTTTTCGATACCCACATGCTCGATGCGGCCAGGATCGTCGTATTTCCATATCTCGCCACCCCCCCAGCGGGTCTCGATAGCGCACATGATCGGGGCGTCCACGGTGATGCGGCTGCCCTCAATGGCGGTGATCACGCGGTCATAGTAGGAGTCGAAGTTAAAAGCCTCCCATTGTACGATTTCTCCGCCATCTCTGCGAGGAGGGATCTGGTCCATGCCCAGTTCGACAATCCAATCCTGGTTTCCTAGCCGATGCACGATAATCGTATCGCCCACGCCAAAGCTGTCAGACGAAGCCACACTGAAACTGCGGGCACCCACCGGTACGTAGTCGTCAAGAATGGCTACGGCGGGGTGAACGCCCTGCTCCGGGCCCTCGCTGCCGCGTATTTGGACAAGTGTGCGAACGGTCGTGCCCGTCCCCAGCAACACAGTACCGTCCAATCCCTGCCCTTCACCGCGCAGCACCACGCCGCTTGTCTCAATACGAATGGAGCCGGGGATTTCATAAACGCCACGTTTGAGCAAAACGGCCCCGCGAAAACCGTTCCCCTCGGCGGGCAAAGCCGACACCGTGTCGATGGCAGCCTGAATGCGCGTCTGATCTTCGCCATCACCCGCCTCAACCGTCAACACCACAGGAACTTCAGGCAGGGTCACGCCCCCGCCACCGTAGCCCGCTTTAGAGAAATCAGGAATCGTATTGCCCAAAGCGTCCGTCTCATAGACAAGCCGTCCGTCGGCTCCTGGATAAACCAGACTGCTCGTGTTCTCAGCCTCAGCCACACCGCAGAACATCAGTGCAAGCAGGACAGCGCACACGGCAGCGTGGGATAGAAACGTCCAGTGGACGCAGCCAGTCCGTTTCGACTCGATCATAGCCTTTTCTCGAATCGTATTGAATAAACGGCAAGTTGTCATATAGTCTCCATCCTTCTGTCCTAAGCCGCAAGCGGCCGCGGCGTGTGTTCCGTGCGGCGATGTTCCTAACGGTGTGTTTGTGTGCCGTACCATTGGCTGCCGCCGTGGTCCAGGTGTAGTACGGGTAGGCCGTCCAGGCGTTTTTCGCGTCCGTATTTGTCGAGCATGGCCTCCCCGAACCACATGTCGGCCCCTTCGAAGTGGTCAAACTCGGCGTACTTAATCTTTTCAAGACATTTCTTGCGCACGCATTGGCAGAATCCTACGGGCACGCCCTTGGCTTCCCTGTAACGGAACTCGCCCGAACCTTCCAGCACGGCTTGCCAATCGTCCCACGGCTCCAGTTCTCCCATTAGAATCTTGGCAGTAGTCTCGGGAGTGAGCATTTGCCTGCCATCCGGCGCGACGAAATTGTAGGATTCGTCAACCTTTTCAATCTCCGCGAACATTCTCGGCGGCAGCAGTGTATCGGCATCCAGAAGCATCACCCATTCGCCGGACAGCGCGGATATGGATTCGTTAATCATGAAACCTTTGGAGTTCATGTTCTGTTCGGGGAATGGGGAGCGCACGATACTCAGGTCGGGGTATGTCGCCTTCATGCTGTCTATGAGGTCGTCGGTGGCATCGAGTCCCGGCACGTATGCGATGACCACCTCGATTTTTTTGAGATCTATGTCCTGCTGTTTGGCGATGCATCTTAATGCGGCCTGCAGCCGCCGCGTGTATCTTGTGCTTACGATCAGAATCGAGTACTTGACCTCGGAGGTGTCCGTATCGACGCGCTCGTGTCCCTTCCATATATTTACGAACTGGGACATTATGCTGTAATCTATGTTCCATACCGACAGGCGCAGGTTCAGGCTGGTCGGCAGGCGCAATGGCACGTAGTGGGAGCCTTCAAACTCCATCGGAATCATTGCTTTGCCGTCGCGAAGAAACACGTATTGTCCGTCGCCTGCGATGTGGAGAGTGAGCGTGTGGTGGTAAGTTTCCATTGGGCACACGATTTTGCAGTGGCGTCCGAAACTGAAACCGATGTACTCGGCTATTCCACCTGCGAAAGTGACTGACACTGTGCTTGGCGCGTTGAGTATGTCCAACGACACGCTCAGCTTTTCAGAATTGCTGACCGAATACCAGCGCACGCCACCTTCGAGCAATTCGAAATATGTTTTTTCGACACCGTAATCGAAAGGGGCGATGATTTTGTCGGGTTTAAGGTTTGTGACAATGTCGTTTGCGCATTTGGCGAGTTCGGTGGACCTTTTCAGGGAGTCACGACGGTCCTCGTCTATTTGGTCGTAATACTTGGGTTGGCCCTGCGAAAAATGCAGAGGTGAAACAACGTTTTCGCCTTGGCGTGCAACTACAGGGAGTCCGGGGAGCAAGCTCTTGAACGCTTCCGTTTCGTGGTCGCAAATGCGTTGTAAACTGCATTTGGCACACTCTGCCCCAAGCGTCTTTCTCGCCTTCTCCTGTTGCTTCAGTATTTCCTTCTCATAGGCTTCCCGGCTCTTTTCCAAAGGTTTTGGGACACTGCGAATGATTCTCAGATGCATCGTGGCTTTGCGCAGGATTTTCATTGCAACCGTCAATATGCCTTTGGAAAGCAATGCCGGTAACAGCAGAAAATCCGCCGGATCCCGGTGGAGCGTATGTCGTGCCAGCAGCAGAAGCAATACCTTGTTCGCGATTATCGGATGTTTGGGATGTAGCGATTCGGCAAGTTCAAAAGCTCCCCGATTGTATTGCTGATGGTCGAGAAAGAACTGCGGACTGTTTGCGGCACGAATCAGGTTTTCCTCGCGCGCAAGGCACAATGGCAGATCGAGCAGATTAGCCTCGATCCCCTCCGACTCCAGCGAAACAACAAGGTCATTCATTTTCTCGACCAGGGCTTTGCTGCCAGCCTCCTCGCCCTTTGACCGCTCCTCAAAGGGCCCTCTTGATACCCCCCTGATAAGGGGGGAAGGGGGGTTAGTCCCCTCCTTCTGAAAAGAGTCCCAAAGCGCCACGTTGACCGAAACCACTCCTGCTTCCTTCAGTTTGTCCACGGTTTTCTGCGTGTCCAGGCCGCCAAGCAATGGCACATTCAACTGCACACGCAGCGGAAGACCCGCTTCCGCACAGCCATCCAGCCAGACATCCAATTCCTGCATCTTATCGCCTGAAGTGCAAATGAACACGTCGTGCAGACCAGCTTCTTTAAGCGCAGCCAAATCGCCCACTTCCGTCACCGCACTCGTGCGCAACGAAAGCTTCAGGCCCAATTCACCGGCAAATTCCAGCAGCTCAGGCAAAACTTCATAGACACGCCCCCCCCCCAAGACGTCAATCTTAGCGGCCTTATAAACCAAGCGGTTCAACAGCATCCACCGCCGCATGGCAATCATGCAAAAAGGCCCACCGCCATTGTTCTCAACCAACAACAGGCCGCGTACAGGATGAATTCGCTGTTGTGAAACAACAAGATCCACGGTACTAAAAGTTATTCCTTTCCAAAAGATGATCTGGCGACACAACACCCCCCTGATTTTCGGCAAATACTCGATGAACCCGGGCAAGAGCACAGAAGACTAAGCAAAAAAAGGACCATGGGCTCCGCAAGGAGACCGAGCGCAAGCCAGGGTGACCGACAGGTCACCGGCAAGCGTAGCGAGTCCTTGAGCGAAGACGTGTCTGTCCCTTTTCTTGCGGCCTAACCAAACAAGACTAAGCAAAAAAGGGACTGATGCAAGCGAAGCGAGTCCGCGAGCGTAGACGTGTCTGTCCCTTTTCTTGCGGGCCTGGTCAGAAAGTGCCACTGCCCAAACAAATACTTGCGATTTTTGCGTTAGTATACCGGTTGGATGCAGGGAGTTAAACTGTTTATCTTACAGGATAAGTGGCAGGCACGGCATTTCGACGTGTGGCGACACTCACTACAGTAATCACTACAGTAATCGCTACAGTAATCGCTATCCGTATCGCTATCGCTATCGGTATCGCTATCGGTATCGCTATCGAAAAGGCGACGTGTGCGGACACACGCCCTCCCGGGGGGAAGGCCGCGGGCATTGGGAGGGCGGACGTCCCCGGCCGCCGTTGTGCGCGGCACGGTCGCAAACAAGAACGAATGTTCACCACGAAGAACTTGAAGGTCCTTAGCAGCCCCCCTAGGGCACAGATCAAAAAAAACGACATAAACCTCGTCAACGCAACACATCCATATCGTCCATATCGTCCATACAGTCCATGAAGTCCACAAACATCCACCACATCTTCCCCCCCCTGTCATCTCGAACCGCAGGGAACAGCAGTTGTTCTTGCAGTTGTTCTTACAACTGCCAGGGGCTCCGTAAGGAGACCGGAGATCCTCTTACCCAGTAACGCCGCGCCATTAACACCAAAAGCGTCCCCAAACCCCATGCCCCTAGCAGCAATCCACCGCCTTCGGCACAGATTCACTAAACAAAGTACGTCCCCTGTGTCCGTCCGTGAATGTCCGTGTAAGTCCATCTCCCCACTAACGCCAGTAGGGCACGCAGCACATACCATTTTACAAGGTCATATGTCCGCTGGATTATTGGCAATTCTGCGTTATCAGGGACGATTGCTCAAAGAATATTCGGTCTCGCTTCGCGTGATAGAGTGTAAAGTGTCAAAGCGCACGGCGTAAAAGCGTTATAGCCTACAGGATTACGGAGTCCGCGAAACACGAAAACCGATGTAGTAGGGCGTGAGTTCCGGCCAGTCGGCGTAGCGACAAGCCGAACGACAGTAGAGGGCGGTATTTCTCCAGCTACCGCCACGAAGCAACCGGTACGAACCCGAGGCAGGTCCCGTAGGATCGCTGCTTGGGCTGCTCGCGTAGTAAGCGCTATCATACCAGTCGTTACACCACTCCCACACATTCCCGCTCATATCGTAACAACCCACCGGGCTTGCGGCACTGGAATAATAGCCCACAGGCGACGTCCAGGGCTGACTTAAAAGACCAAGCGGATTTGTATAAGAATAGTTCACATTCGAATAACTGATGCTGTCACTACCGTTACCGTAGCGGTAGTGTTTCGAGCCGTCCCACGCCGCCGCGCGTTCCCATTGAGCTTCCGTCGGCAAATGATAACCACTCTTCGAGAAGTCGCAGGCCCACGTACTTGTGTTGTAGCAGGGTTGCAGGCCATTCGCCTCGCTCAACCAGTTGCAATACACAACCGCACCATACCATCTCACTTTGACCACCGGATGGTCCTCCATCGAATATACGCCACGATAGCCGTCACGGCTCTCGACTACGAACTGCCCGCCGGAGTAGTTGATCTGGCAATCGCTCGATGTCACCTCAAGTATCACCTGGCCGTACGCGGAGATGTCGCCCGACGTATCCGTCAGACGTCCCGTATCCAATGCCCAGTTTAGGATATCCGCATACTCCTGGTTCGTTACTTCGTATTTGCCGATCTCGTACGCCGATAGCGTTACGTCATGCACCGGACGTTCATAGCTAAACCATTCATTCCACGGGTCGCCCATCTCGAAGGTGCCTGCAGGAACGGAAAGCATAACTCCCGAATCGACTAAAACATCATCCGCCACCGCGCACACGCGGAATCCAATGCTTGCAGCCAGGGCGTCCGGCGCACCGGCGCCGCGAGCCGCCGAGCGAGCACTATCAGTGCTGTGGGTCCAAGCACCTCCCCGCGTAATCCGGCTGGAACCCGATGACCCTCCAGTAGGATCGGTCACCGACCCGCTCGAATAGCTTCCGTACCAGTCCTGACACCACTCATACACATTACCACTCATATCATATAAGCCCCAAGCATTAGAAGGCTTCTGGCCGTTGACGTGCGCGTACATCTCGTTGACAGGAAAAGTGTTGTAGGAACCCCAAGCGTAGTCGTCGATAGCGGTGTAGCTCGCGTCGTCGCCCCAGTAGAAGCGAGTGGTAGTACCTGCTCGGCACGCATACTCCCATTCGGCCTCAGTAGGCAACCTGAAGGTCTTGGCTGTCAAGCTATTCAACGCAGTGACAAACGCCTGCGCGTCATTCCACGAGACATAGACCGCCGGACTGTCGGGATCGTCCAGCACGTAAGCCGCTCCCGACCACGGTGTCGTGCCCATGACGGCTGTCCATTGCGCCTTGGTCAACTCGTACTTCCCCATCCAGAAGCCCTGGGTCAACGTCACCTGATGCTGTGGATCTTCATTCGATTGGCTGTCCTGCTCGCCCTCGTATCGGCCCATCATAAACGTCCCCGCAGGTATCCAGACCATCTCCAACGGAACGTTGCCGGGAAGCATGATGGTCTCGTCCGAAGCGCCGCCTGATCCTGTGACGGAAACATTGACAACTTCGTAGTTCGACGAATCCACATCATTCGTGAATGTTACTTGCGCCGTGTAGGACGTGGCGAAATCGCTTGTGCTAATCGTCACCTCTTTGCTGTTGCCTGTGAACGTACTCGGCGTAACGGTAACGCTCGGATTGTCAGATTCGGCTGTCCAACTCAAGGTGTCGCCACCTATGTTAGTGACGGTAACCGTTGCATTGGGCGATGCTTCGCTGAGCGTGACGCTTGCCGATTCTATGGACAGGTCAGGAATGATAGGTGGCTCGGGGCCAGCGGACACTACTAAATCCACTGCCGTCCCCGGAGCTACGCTTGTATTCGCGGCGGGGTCCTGGCTGATTACCTGTTCCGCAGGAATGGAGGCACTATACTGATGTGCGATGGTACCGACGTTTAGACCTGCCAGTGCAATGGCTTCCTCGGCAACGGACTGAGTTGTTCCCACAACGTTGGGAACGGTTACGGGTTCAGATCCTGAGGATATGACCAGGTCTACTGCCGTTCCCGGTGGAACGCTTGTGCTCGCGGCGGGATTCTGAGATATGACCTGTCCTGCAGGCACGGTTGCGCTGTATTGCTGCGTGATGTCGCCAACGGTGAGGCCTACCAATGTAATGACTTCTACAGCGACACTTTGAGTTGTTCCGACAACATTGGGCACAACCGTGGCCGGTGGCGCCTCTATCGCCACTTCCTCTATAGCCACGTCGCTCATCATGCCGTCGGCGTCGCGAACTTGGAGCTTGACTTTGTACGTTCGGTTTTCCGAATACGTGTGCTGAGTGGTTGGGTTAGAATCCCAAGGCGTCCAAGTAGGTGCTGAGCCTTCATCCCAGTAGATGCGGTATTTAAGGCTTGTCAAAGGCCATAAGAATGTGTCTCTGTCGTGAGACCCTGAGACATCTATGGTTACCGTAGCGCCGACCTTTGCGGATACGCCGACGGATGCAATGGGCGTCGACACAGCAGTCACCCCGATGTCTGCCGAAATGTATCCGAATAACACTGTATCATCCTCGCTGAATAGATTGCTCTTGCGCCCAACGACCATATCAAGGTGGTTATACCCATTGAACTCCGTGTAACGCACGTGGTTGGCAGGCACTTGGAGCCGTGTTTTTAGGTTGTCGAAAACAAGGGGCTTTTTTATATATGGGAACATCCTAAATCGTTTGCCGGTTGCATAGATCGGTTCCAAAACTGATCCCGATAGGCACAGGGCACTCTGCAAGGGGACCATGCCATCGTTTGCTTCGAAGTGCGACACTTCCTGGTTAGAGCTTTGATGGAATCCCATAACTCTGCTGAGGGCGTAAAGAGCTTCGTTCTCCTTCAGGTTCTCTTTCACAATAAACGAAGGGTCGTAGCCGCCGTACAGGAGAAATTTATCGAGGTATTGGCCTTTCCATTCGCCAAACGCATCATAATTAATGTCCCATAGCGTGGTGCCCTGCCTGCGCCCGTACACATTGTAAAGGCTCGGATAGTCTTGGGCACTCGGGATGTGCATATCGTTGTCTTGAACGTTGCTATGGTAAGGCAGGCCGCCATCGTTCCTGGTTAGGGTGTGGTACTCTGTGGTACTCCCCAATTCAGAAACAACTTTAACGCGGAAATCTTCAGGGGGGATTCCATATATGCGATATGGTGCTCCATCGAAATTATCCCAGGCCAAGTCTGTGCTACCCGGTTCTTCTGAATTGAAATTGTCTCTGACAAGAGAGTACAGGAATTCTGCGGTGTATCTCCGAGTGTCAAAGCCACGACTCAAGGTATGAAATGTCCAATCGGGGACGGCAAGTGGAGAGCCGTGATGCGGCGTTGCGAGCGTTAGTGCCATCAAGACTTGGTCTCCGCCGGACGGCCACTTCTCCATAAAGGCCCGTGTCACTAATCCCCCGCGACTGTGTGCAACAATGATGAATTGCTGTGTTTCATTCGGGAAGGGGTCTTCTGTGCGCGCACGTTTCACTTCGAGTTCATTAGCAAGTTCCCACACATTGTTCACATGAATCGGGGTGAAAGGCCCCTGATAATAACCGACTGGCTTGGAGGTATCATGAAGAAACCACCATAATTGATAGGTGTTTTCGAGATCCAGGCCTCCGCCTTGTGCCCACGCAATGAAGTTATCCCAGCGGGCGTAGATTTTGCCGGATTCCTCCGCCTGTCCTTCCTGCTGTGTTTGCATGTGGCTTCCTGCACCGTGAATGAGAATGATTGGGATTTTGCCCGTACCGCCGTTTTCGACTTTATGTAATCCATAACCGACTTCAGGCTCATACCCCTTCTGCGCCTTTTTCTCATCAGAATCAAGACGGATTGTCGGAATCGAGTATTCATCGAACTCTCGAACAAGATATGTTCCAATATCGCTCGCCTCAAAAGAAGCCGTAACGCCATCTTCGTTCACAACGGCTTTAACGTCGAGGCGCATCCAGTACAACGGAAAGTCGATCTTTTTGTAAACGTCGAGTTCGGTTCCAGGCTCGAGCGCATTCCAAATGGGGACAGTAATGGTCGATATAAATGTTGCTCCCGGTTCTTCCTTGGCTGCTGGTTCATCGAAGCCAAATGCTTCAACGGTAAAGGAGCCGGAATAGGGCACATCGTCGTGCAATGTGTCGCGAATGATACTATCGTCCGTTTCGGTTGCACGGAATTCGAGGTCTTCCAGAAGTACTTCGGGGAGTATCTCGATTGCTCCGCCTTCCTCAGTGGTCACGCTTCCGCCTTCGGCTCCTATAATGTTCGAGTTGCCTTCCATTACGGTGATGTAGTCGAATTTTGTTTCGTTGTAATCGCCGGACGTTTCAGTGCTGATGGTTAGTGACACTGTGTAAATTCCGGGATTCTGATAGGTATACAGCGGGTCTTGTTCGTTGCTGCCAAAACCATCGCCAAAGTCCCAATTCCATTCGGAAATTATTTCATCGCCAGGATACGATTCGTCTGTGAATTCAATCGCTAAGGGGACAATTCCAAATGTGGGTACGGCTGCAAATGCGGGTACGGGGCCGACTGTTTCAATATTCAGGGTAAGAATCGCCGTGTTAGAGGTCGCAACACCTGCGCCGTTTGTTACTGTGCAAGCATAGCTGCCTTCATCAAATTGCTGGACAGAGTCTATGGTGTACGTCGGGGATGTTGCTTCTTGGATGGCCTCGCCGTCTTTCGTCCATTGATAGCTCAGCGGCATTGCCCCGGTTGCCTCAAGTGTAAAGGTAACGGTAGTGTCAGGATCTACCGCTTGGGAGAAGGGATGGAGCGTAATTGCAGGAGGCTCTACAGCATTTACCGTTATCGCAATGGTTTCCGAATCGCTGAGCAACGGCCCGCCATTATCACGCACAGTGAACAGCACATCTTGGTAACTTTCCGCGTCGCCAAAGGTCGGTGTCCAGGCGAAGGTTTGGGTATCAGTATTGAAACTCGCGCCCGGAGGAAGGTTGTTTGCTGAATACGACAATGCGTCCCCAGAATCCGGGTCTGTAGCCGTAACTGTAAACTCGAGTGTCTCTCCTTCATCGACTTGTTTGTCACCAACCGGGTTGAGTTCGGGCGGACGATTAACATCACCTACTGTAATTGTGATGGTCTCTGAATCACTCAGAGGCGGGTTGCCATTATCAGTCACTGTGAATAGAATGTCCTGGTAGCTGCCGTCTTTGCCAAAGGCCGGCGTCCAGGTGAATGTCCAATCAAGACTGAAGGAGGCTCCTGACGGAAGGTTGCGTGCGGAATAAGTCAGCTTGTCGCCAGAATCCGGGTCGGTAGCCGACACAACAAACTCCAGCGTCTGACCCTCATCAACCTGCTTGTCGCCAATAGGATTGAGTTCTGGCGGGCGATTAACATCACCGACGGTTATAGTTATAGTTTCTGAATCGCTAAGTAATGGGTCGCCGTTATCCGTGACCGCAAACAGCACATCCTGATAACTGCCCGCATCGCCATAAGCGGGTGTCCAAGTGAAAGTCAGAGTCTCTACATCGAAACTAGCGTTGGGAGGCAGATTACTCGCGCTGAACGTTAGAGCATCTTCATCAGGGTCTGTCGCGGTCACGACAAATTCGAGGGATTGATCCTCTTCGACTTGCTTATTGCCAATCGGATTGAGTTCCGGAGGACGGTTTACGTCGCCAACGGTAATTGTGATGGTTTCTGAATCAGTGAGAGCTGGCGTTCCGTCGTCTGTGACGCTGAACAACACATCCTGATAACTCCCCGCATCGCCAAAGACGGACATCCACGAAAACGTCTGCGTGTCGCCGTCAAATGATGCGCCAGGCGGTAGGTTGCTTGCGCTAAACACGAGTGCATCGCCTGCGTCCGGATCCGTGCCCGTAACGGCAAACTCCAGCAGCACGCCTTCATCCACCTGCTTGTCGCCAATAGGACTCAGTCCCGGTGGCCGGTTCACGTCACCCACGGTGATAGTTATAGTCGCAGAATCGCTCAGCGGCGGGTCGCCTTCATCGGTCACGGTAAACAGCACATCTTGGTAACTACCTGAATCGCCGAAGGCGGGCGTCCAGGAAAACGCCTGAGTGTCGGCATTGAAATCTGCACCTGGCGGCAGATTTCCCGCCGAGAATGTGAGTGTATCGCCCTCATCGGGATCCGTGGCGGTAACGGTAAACTCGAGCGTTTGTCCCTCATCGACCTGCTTATTGCCTATTGGGCTCAACTCAGGGGAACTGTTCGGCGAGATTCCTAAAGCTGCGTTGATGACCACTTGGACGTCAGTGGCGTCAATGATTCCGTCATCATTGACATCGGGGTTCCACTCTCCGAGATCGATGCCCAACACGGCGTTTATGACGAGTTGCACGTCAGTAGCGTTGACTGCGCCGTCGTCATTTACGTCGCAATCGTAATCGGCGGCGACCGCAGCACCATAAATCAGAAAACAACATGAAACGAGTGCAAGAATCCTGCAGGAGTCAGTAAGAATGTGCTGCTGGCCCATAGCTTTTCCCTCAGTACCTGAGAAGTCCCTCAACAAGCGCAAAAGGTACGCATGTTGTATGTAAGTGTAGAACAAATACTCAATCAGGTCAAACAGCAGGATTCTTTCATCGAATCAGGAAATCGTGAGCAGCTCACTTGGGCCAAGTCCAGCACGGGAACGAGGCAAAACACCCTGAATACTTCAAAATGTTCCGCAGTTTTATCATTTACGCTTTTGTCTGAAAATCTGATGCCAGAATTCAAACATATGAATAATGTATAATTGTCAAGCATGAAATATCAGATTTCTTATAAACAGCCATGCTATGTAAACCAAACACCACTCGTTTCGCAAAACAGGCTTAAAAAGACCGCTCAATTTACACCGCAAAGTAAACACATTTTGTAAACTAAATCCCCCTTGTTTCCCAAACGATGCTTCGAAAACCTCCGAGGCCAACAGTTCGTCTTCGAACCGTTGCAGTGGATGGAAATGACAGGTGGGGCGGAGAGTTATAATGGCGATACGCGACTTATTCGGCGTACACATCGAAGCTCAAAGATTCCATGTTGCCTTCTTTGTCAGTGACTCTTAATGTTACGGGATGAGTGCCTGGATCGGAAAACAACCAGCTTACACTTTCCCCGGAAGCCTTCTTGCCGTCGGTGAATTCCCATTCGACGCGTCTGATGGCCGCGCTTGATGTGTAGCCTTGGGCTTTGCCTGCTGGAAATGCGTCGCCAACGGATACCGGTAGTGTTCCTGCAGGACACCTGATCCAGTCCCAGGCGTTAAACTCGGTTTCTTCTCCTGCCTTGACGATTTGGTTTTTGGCGGGTTTTTCGAGCCGCACCGGCGCGTTGCCCAGCAGTATATCGGCTACTGCGGCCATTGTCTGCGCACAAGCTTCAGGCCTGCAATAGGCCGTTATGATCACGTCCGCATCATCCAATTCCGCCAGCATGGCCGGATAGCCTATGAGCACGACCACGAGATTCTCCGTTTTCTTTCGCAGCGCCTTCAGCAGCCTGATTTGGCTCGGCGTGTCCATCACGTCGCTGAGCACCAGGATTAAAGTGTTTACGCCTTCCACACGCCTGACAAGCCGGTCAACTTCAAAGTCGTGTATTTCCTTGGAGTACTTGGCCGTTGATATTACCTGCTGCACAACGTATTTCAAGGGTTTTTTCAAGGCGTCCCGCAAAGGCTCAAGCCCGATCACACCCGTTATGCCTACAGGCACCGATGCTTCTTTGGTTAGTGGCAGAATGTCGTTGGAATTCTTCACCAAAGTTATCGAGCGCTTCTCAATCCTGAGGCTCTCTTCCAAAAACTTCTTGTTCTGCTCGAGCTTGAGTGCCTTGCGCGCATCCGGCAGTTCGCGTCCGGCCAAACCGTACTCAAACTTGAGTTTTAGAACCCGTGCCACGGATTCGTTGATCGAGCTTTCGGTCATTGTCCCAAGCTTTATCTCGCGGACTATTTCGTCCACAGCTTTCATGACTTCGTGACCCGGCTTGCTCCAGTAAACCATGTCCGCACCGGAACTGAGGGCAAGCATTGCCGCTTGCGAAGCGCTTGTTCCTTTTCCAATGTCCCGCACATCGACGGGGCCGGACAGGACAACTCCGTCGAAGCCCATCTTCTCTCTCAACATTCTTCGCATTACGGAGGAGGACACACTTGCAGTGTTCACGGCAGGATCGAGCATTGGCACGATCGTGTTGCCAACATGAATAATCGGCGCGCCTTTCTCGATTGCGGTTGAATAAGGCAAGAGGTCCTTTTGGGGCATTATGCTTTTTGCGGTCAATAAAACTGGCGGATTCAGGCCTATCCGGTTTGCGCCGCCGCCGGGAAAGCCCATTGGAGTTGCCACAATCCGCTTCTCCCACAGCTTAGCGAGAATTATTGAACCTGCCTTGGCCGCAAATGCCGGATCCTTGCCCAGGTAGCCCACATCGCCCGTCATGTCTTCAAGCACCGGAGTCAATTCAAGGCTTGGTCCCAAATGAAAATTGAAACCCATAACCTCAAGATGCTCGGCCATCATCTCCGCCAGCCCTTCGGCCGAAGCTTCGTCGCGTGTTGCCGCAAGTGAGAGAAGAGTGGGGAACTGCACAAAGAACCGCGCCGATATTTTTCGCGTTTGGGCCATGTTCAGGAGGTCTGTGCCGATGAATAGGGGCAGCTTCTTTTTCGTTTCAATCGGCATGCTGCGCAATTTGGATATATACTCGGCCGCCGTTGCCGGTTGCATAACGGCCGGAATGATCACCCCGCCCGGGGGATACCGCTTGATAAGGTCACGGTCGCTCGAATCGGGAACGTGGATGCCCTGCAAAGTCACAATCATCAACTGGGAAACGCGTTCAGACAGGGTCATCGACTCGATAAGCGAATCCACGGCCTCCGCCACCTCTATTTCAGCAGGAGGCTCAGAAGACCTCTTTTCCGCGCCGTGGCAAATGCAAGCGAGTCCAAGAAAAACTATGGCTACAACCCAAAACACCACACGCATACCATACCCTCCTTTGATTGAATCAATTCTAACACGCTCGACAAGCATACAACCAACTTGTGCATGCGCACCATGGTCGTATCTCCCGATCAATGCTGAGACTGCATAATGCTTTGCGCCTGGCACCTTACAATGGATGTACAAGCAGTGGGCGTTTTGTGCATATACCCCTCCCTTTCTTCATGGTTCCTGGCTTGGATGAAATGTCATAATGTTCTTATTAGCAAGAGCTTGTGCAATTAGTGTCTTTTGGCACGAAGTCTGCTCTCTACAATCTAGCCGAGGGAGGCTTTTGTTGATATGGCCGACAGCGTGGCCGGACGACCTGAGGAGATTGAATCGTCATGGTGTACATGAAGAGAGCAGTAACCATAGGTTTTGGTTTAGCGTTAGTACTGTCTGTGGGCGTGTCTGCGGCGATTGCTGAGGCGACATCCGGGTCAGTGGCGGGCGTGGTAATGGATGCGGCAGACGAAGCGGTGGCTGGCGCATGTGTCGTCCTGTGCGAGGAGGCGACAGGCTTGCCACTCTTTGCGAAGACCCGGCAACCCTTGAGTGAACCTAACCACATTATGGATCTGCTTCAGGCAATCACGGACGCCAAAGGACGTTTCAGGTTTGAGAGGATTCCCGCGGGCAGTTATCGGGTATTTGCGCAAACGTGGGATGAAGAGGGCGAAGCGTCAGTCAATCTCATGGAGATGCCTGTTGGTCCGGTGGAGTTTCGCGGCACTGTTTCGGGTGTCGAAGTACCGTCGGAACAGGCCGGGAATCTGAAGTTAAGGACATCGGGGACGGGAGATTTGCTTGTACGTTCACCTATCGGTATAGACGGCCCTTACGTTATTGTGAGCACATCGCCGATTGCGGGCGATCCTGTACTGGGTTTCGCGGCGTGGTCTGGCGGCTTCACCAAAAACATTCTGAGTGTGTGCCGGATGCGCCGGGGAGAGGCCAAGATCACCGGATTACCGGAAGGCGAAATTCACATTGCAATATTCGCTAACGACAACAATCCCGGATTCGGCGGCGGCGATGGAAGCATCGTTATGGGAAAGACGACAGAAATCAATGCGCCGATCATAGCGATGTGGAGCAATGGACATCATGATCCGCCTGAGCGCCTGGAGGCGCTTGTGGAAAAAGTCTCAGCCGACCCTCACTGGAAGGACTCATTGGTGACGCAGGTACCCAAGTACTTTGATGGACTGCAAGGCAAACGCCGTCCATCGCTGCTGTACGCGGCTCCATATCTGGAAAGGGAAGTCGTGCTCCCTGACGGCGAAAAGGTGAAGTTTGGCGATTTGTTGGCAGCGCAAAGCTATGTGGACATACAGAAGCATGTTCGTGCTCGCGCGGAACGTGCAAAAAAACCATCCACCCCATCAAAAAAAGCTTCACAAGTGTCGTATGAAGATGCCTTCAAGGATTTGTACACGACCCTTGGCCGCCAGTACCCATGTTTCGAACTGAAAGCAATTGATTGGAGCGCCGTAGGCGATGAGCTGTTGACGCGCGCGAAAGAAGTCGATAACGACGAGGCCTTCGGACTGCTGTGCATGGAGCTTGTTGCGCGGTTGGAGGACAGTCACGCTGCACTCTTGGAGGGCGCTGCGAAGGTGCCGCGCGTGTCGTTTCCGCAGTGGGATCCGGGTTTTGCGTGTTTGATTGGCGACAAGGGACTTCCGGCGGTCTACTACGTGGACAAAGGCGGGCCCGCCGAAAAGGCTGGAGTAACGGTAGGGATGACGGTGATGGCGGTCAACGGGAAGGCCTCTTCGGATGTCATCGAAAGTATCATGACACGCACCAGGCGTTGGATGGGTTATTCAAGTTCGCGCTATCTGGAGTACCACGCCGCGCAATGGCTGGCCAGGCAAACTGAGCGAGGGGCCATGGTGTCAGTTGAAATGGCGGAGCCTGACGGAAAAGAACACTCCTTCGAAATTCCCGCAACCCTTGGCGTACGTTATCTGCCGAGACTTCCAGTGCCTTCTGCGGGCATCAGGGATTCGGGAAGCGTTTCATGGAAGTGGCTGGACAAGAAAATCGGCTACATATACGTGCGCCGAATCAGTGGAGACCTCATCGAGTCGCTGGACAAGGCTGTCGGCGAATTTGAAGACGCCGAAGGCCTGATAATCGACGTTCGGGGCAACAGCGGCGGCGGATTCGATTCAAGGCGTGCCGTGCTGAACTTCGCCCTGGATCGCGATGATGAGGAACCGGAACGGCCGCGTTACAAAGGTCCGATGGCGCTGCTGGTCGATGCGCGCTGCATCAGCGCAGGGGAAGGCTGGGCGTCGTGGTTTGTTGCGAACAAGCGCGCGCGTGTTTTCGGCCAAGCCACGGCAGGGGCATCATCGCGCAAAACGACATACACCCTCAGCAACGGCCTCTTCAAAGTGCGCTTTCCCGTAAAGGCCTACAAAGGCTACCTCGACAGGCCAATCGAAAGGCGCGGACTCGAACCGGACGTGCCGGTGATGCTACGCGCGGAAGACCTGGTAAAAGGGCAAGATACAGTTCTTGCCGCGGCACGAGATTATTTACTGACGAAAACAGCTTATCCTAAGTAGAAGCCTAATGTAGAAGCCTTTTGCACATTTCCAATGCAGAATGGTATCCTAGTAGATTCTGGCAGATTTGCCTGTGTGGCGTGAGTGTTTGGAGAGGTCTTTTGCTTCGTTCTTGTTTTTCGCTCTATCCCTTGTTTGCTCTCTTGTGTCTTGCATCGACCTTGGGTTTTGCTTCGGAGTATTACGTTGCGCTGGATGGTGATGATTCGAATCCTGGCACTATCGATTTGCCGTTTGGTACTGTTCAGCATGCCGCGGACCTAATGACGGCGGGTGACACGTGCTACCTGCGAGAAGGGACTTATCATCAGGAAATCGTCGCGGCTGGCCTGAACGGCACGGCTGAGGCCCCGATAGTTTTTGCGGCTTACCCCGGCGAGAAAGTGACTTTTGACGGTACCGTGCCAATCACCGGCGAATGGACGCAGCATGAGGGCGACATTTACAAGACGGCGCTGAATGGGGACATCTGGCAACTGTTCGTTGACGGCGAGATGATGGTGTCCGCTCGATGGCCGAATGCAAAATGGTCGGACGGAACGTTTTGGAACCGTGACGGACACTGGGCACAGGGCGGCCCATCGGATTCGAATGGCGCGCAATACAGCATCCCTTACGACAATGTTGACTTGGCGGGTGAAAACAGGAGCTTCACGGGTTCCATTGCTATCCTGAATGTGGGCAACTGGAAAACTTTTGCGCGCTATGTAAACGACCACGAACCGGGCAGCGACAACTTCACTTACGATCCCATAAGCAGCGGCTATAAAGCTCGATGGGAATTGCATCGGTTTTTTCTGGAATGCAGCCTGGAACTGTTGGATGTGGAAACAGAATGGTTTTACGAACCAGGTTCTGGTGAACTTTACTTGTGGAGTCCTGGTGGAGAAAGCCCGGCAGGACTCGATATCCGCGGCAAAACCCAGACCTATGCCTTTTACTTGAACAATTCAAGGCACGTGAGAATCCAAGGGCTGGACTTCTTTGCTACGACTTTCTACTTCGACACATGCACAAACATGACTGTCGAAGACTGTAGCTTCATGTATCCAAGCTATTCGAGACGTATGTTGGGAGAGATTGGAGATGTAGAGGTCACTTCGGTTGAACAGCCGGAGGTGTCGAGCGAATCAGGTTGCAGCGTTCGGAATTGTGTGTTTGCGTACACAGATGGGCCGGGAATATACATGCGCGGGATGGACAACACAATCGAGAACTGCTTTTTTCACGACATCGACTACAGCGTCGTGAATTACAAGAATAACGGGTTTTCTATCCACACCTTGAATGCACCGGGTATAACATTTCGTCGAAACACCATGCATACGACAGGGGCGTCTGAGGGATTTCGAGGCGGGAATTATCAGGACGGGCACTCGAATCTCGTCGAGTACAACCATCTTTATAATTGTGGGCTGCTTCAGTCCGACGGGGGAAATGTCCAAATGGGGGCCAATTCGGGCCATTTGGCCGTAGTCCGCTACAACTGGATTCATGACACAACAAAGTACTGTATCCGCTTCGATGGAAAATTTGAGTTGGACAGGTACAGTACCGATGGGTTGATTCACCACAACCTCTGCTGGGCGACTACCAACGTCGCGTTTCGTATTAAGGGCGACGGCCATTATACATACAATAACATTGGATTCGACAGTACTTTTCCTGACATTGTCATCCGCGGCGTGGGCGGCGGCATGAAGAACGCCATCACGCGCAACAACGCTGCCGGTGTAATCTGTGGGGAGAAAGTAGACCCGAACGAGCCCATTCCTGGCACCCATTCAAACAACTGGACCGGCGATGTGCGAACGCAGCTGCGCGATCCTGATGCGCTTGATTTTCGGCCGCAATCAGAAACCGGCGTTATTGATGCAGGGCTTGTAATTGCGGGCATCACGGATGGCTTTGCCGGTTCCGCCCCGGACATTGGCGCTTATGAATACGGCGCGGATCATTACTGGATTCCCGGCAGGCAACTCGATGGGGCATGTTCGCCGGTTCCTCCTGACAATACCACAGGCTTCAAGAGCGACGCAGACCTGATGTGGCTGGAGGGTCGAAACGCGTTGTCACACAATGTCTTCTTCGGACAAATATCAGGTGTGCTGGATTTTCAAGCAAACCAGACCAGCAACATTTTCACGCCGGGCACGCTGCAAAATGGAACCTTGTACTACTGGCGTGTTGACACCGTTGCTGCAGATTACCTCGCGGTCGGCCAAGAGTGGAGTCTTGGTGAAAGTACGGCAAGTGACAACGGCGAAAACGATGCGCCGCAGTTTGACGATGGTATCGTAAGCGCCTTCGACGTGGTTGCGAACAAGGTTGTCGAGTTTCCCGTCTCGCAGCACGTTTACGACCCGGACGCCGGGGATATCCTAGTTTTCTCAAAAGTTTCCGGACCGGATTGGATGGCGGTCACTAAAAACGGAACGATTTCCGCGCACCCGGCGCTGGACGCACTGGGGATACATGAATTCGTCATCGAGGTAACGGATTCGGAAGGTGCGAGCGCGACGACTGTTCTCGACGTGACAGTGACCGCCGATTCCGAAGCGGACTTCGACGGAGATGGCCTTGTTGACAGCGAAGAGGTAGACCTTGGCACAAATCCTGAAAATCCCGATTCGGATGAAGACGGTACGTCTGATGGATTGGAGATTCATTTAGGACATGATCCATTGGACAGCGGCGACACGCCAGTAGCGGGCACCGGGGACGTAAACTTTGACGGTGTTGTGGATGCCGTAGATATTCAACTTGTCATTAACTCTGCGTTGGGAAAAGACATACTTCCATTTGAGGCAGACCTTGATGCAAGTGGAACTGTGGACGCTACGGATGTTCAATTGGTCATAAACACGGCGCTTGGCCTTGCATAGATAATTCAAATTGGATTCTTGTGATCATAAGGGGGTTTTTATGAAGAAGAATATTTCCAGACGGACAATGTTGGCGGCTTCTGCGGTAGCCGGACTGGGTTTTTCGAGGCTTTCTGTTGCGAAAGCTCCTGAATTCTCCACGACACTTAAGAAAGCGTTGATTGTTGCTAATGTCGAAGAAGACATACTTCGCAAATACAAAGACGCGGGCTTCGATGGTGTCGAGTGTAAGGCCTGGGACGTTGAAGCTTCTGAAGCGGCGCGGGCACGGGCTGTTGCCGAAAAGTGTGGAATGAAGATTCATTCGGTGATGCGTGCATGGGTCAACTTTAATGACAGCGAAAAAGTGGCGGGTGATATCGAATCGGTGAAAAGGGCATTGGCCGCCGCGCAGGGCTATGGCGCGGACGCTATTCTTCTTGTTCCGTGCCGCATCAAGGGGCCCAAGATGCCTGCGCCTCACGAATTCGATATCGCATTCGATGATCATACCGGACATGTTACACGCGTTGTAAAGGACGGCAATGCCGCGTATGGCGATTACATTGAGGCGCAGAATCACGCCACGGACGTATCCCGCGAGGCACTCAAGGGCCTTTCCGCAGATGCTGAGAAGGCAGGTGTAGTAATCGGGGTCGAAAATGTATGGAACAACCTGTGGGTGTCGCCGGACTTTGCCGCGCATTTTGTGCGTTCCATTGACAGTCCGTGGGTTCAGTTCTACTTTGATGTCGCAAACCATGTGAAATACAGCGCTCCGGAAAAATGGATTGAGAGTCTGGGTAATCTGATCGCCAAAGTTCATATTAAGGACTTCATGCTCAAACCCGATGATCGCGGCGGAAAATTTGTAAACATCCGGGAAGGAAGCGTTAATTGGCCGTCGGTTCGCAAAGAGTTGGATAAAATAGGGTATAATGGATGGCTCACAATCGAAGGCAGCGGCAGCCTGTCCCTCATTGAACGAAGTGAGAGACTTGACGCTATTATCGCCGGAGAATAATTCGAGAAGCTAATTGGTCTGAGGGGCCTGGTTTTAATCTGGAAAGGGACAACCATGAAAGAAGAATCGATACAAACGAAAAACGTCGGCAATGTGTCGCGCAGAAACTTCATAAAGACCTCAACGGCAGTTGGGGCGGCGTCTTTGCTTTCGCAGAGAGCGCATGTGCATGCGGCTGGTTCTGACAAAATCAAAGTAGGCCTGATAGGCTGCGGCGGCCGGGGTACTGGGGCCGGCATTATCGACTGCGCCAGTTCGACCCCGGGCGTCGAACTTGTGGCAATGGGGGATATGTTCCAAGACCACCTCGATGCGGCCCCGAACAAGATCAAGGCGAATCTTCGCAAACGAAAACTTCCAGTGGACGACATATACAAAGTCACACCCGACACCTCGTTTGTGGGCTTTGATGCTTACAAGAAGGTCATCGGATGCGATGTGGACATGATCATACTCACCACGCCGCCGTATTTTCGCGTCGAACATTTTCGCGCGGCGGTCGAGGCGAACAAGCATGTCTTCGTCGAAAAGCCGATAGCGGTTGACCCCGCGGGCGTGCGCGCATTTGTGGCGACCGCCCAAAAGGCTGAAAAGAAAGGGCTCACTGTCGTGGCCGGGACCCAGATGAGGCGCGCGCGGCACATAATGGCGGCAATGAAGCGTCTGCACAACGGGGCCATCGGCGATGTCATGGGAGGCCAGTGCGTTCGGCGCGGCGGCGGTTTGATGAACTGGCATGAAAGCGAAGCGACACGCAGGTCCGAATGGAGCGACATGGAATGGCAGCTTCGGCGGTGGCTGTTTGTGACCTGGCTTTCCGGAGACTTCGTTGTCGAGCAGCACGTACATAACCTCGACCTGCTGAACTGGGCCATGCAATCCGCGCCTGTTGAATGCATCGCCATGGGAGGACGTCAAGCAAGGACCGAGGCCAAATATGGCAATATACACGATCACATTGCGGCGGAATTCACTTATCCGAATGACGTTCGCATCCAATATATGGGCAGCCAGATTGACGGCGTCAGTTCACGCAACAGTCTGCGCCTTGTCGGCAAAGATGGCAAGGCCTACGTAGATTTCGGCGGAACGCGTATAGAAGGCAAACAAGAATTCACCTACGACGGCCCATCGCCCAATCCAAAGGTGCAGGAGTATGCCGACATGATTGCCGCAATTCGCAATAACAAGCCCATCAACGAAGGCAAACAGGTTGCCGAAAGTACGCTGACGGCAATTATGGCCAGGATGAGCGCGTACTCCGGACGGGCCGTTAAATGGGATTGGTGCCTGAATGCTTCTAAGCTTGACCTCAATCCACCGGAACTTGATTTCACGGACTTGCCGTTACGGCCTATCGCCATACCGGGCACAACGAAGCTTGTTTAGGCTTTATGTCCGAGTAGATACAAATATGAACGTAAATATTCGATAACCCCTTCATTAGTGCGAAGAACTGAGCAAAAAAGGGACTTAGGGCTCTTCTTAGAGACCGGCAAGCAGTAGCGAGTCTTCGAGCGAAGACGTGTCTGTCCCTTTTCTTGCGGGCCTTGGCCAAACGTGCTACGGGTTTATCGAATACTTACATGTGAACGACTAATTGCACATCAACAAGGAGTGACATCGAAATGAGACGACTGCACGCGCTGAGCACTGTATCGTTGTTTGTATTGTGCGCTTGCGCGAGCGGTTTTGCCGCGACTCCGGTCACCATGCTCGAAATCGGCGCCGCGGCCCCGGATTTCGAGTTGCCGGGTGTGGATGGACGCAAGCACTCGCTGGCGGACTATGCAAAGGCGGATGTGCTGGCAGTCGTGTTCACGTGCAACCACTGTCCGACCGCGCAGGCCTACGAGGACCGCATTATACGGTTGACTTCGGATTATAAGGACAAGGGAGTCGCCGTTGTCGCCATATCTCCCAATGACCCCAAAGGCTTGCGTCTGGATGAACTGGGTTACACCGAAATGAGCGACACGCTCGAAGAAATGAAGGTCCGAGCGCGAGACAAGAAGTTCAACTTCCCGTATCTTTATGACGGCGACACACAGGAAGTCTCGCGCGCATATGGTCCTACGGCCACACCTCAGGTTTTCGTTTTCGACAAAGGACGCAAATTGTGTTATGTCGGCCGTATCGACGACTCCAAGAAACCGGAAAACATAAAAGTCCGCGATCTTCGAATTGCCATTGACGCTTTGTTGGCGGGGAAGTCCGTACCTGTCGCGAAAACCAAAGCCTTTGGCTGCTCGATCAAGTGGGCGGGCAAGCGCTCACTTGTTAGGGCCGCACTGGAAAAATGGGCGGGCGAAGAAGTAACGCTGAACACGATTGATTTGGCTGGCGTCAAAGAATTGATGGAAAGAAAATCAGACAAGCTTCGTGTCATTAATTTTTGGGCCACGTGGTGCGTTCCGTGTGTCGAGGAGTTCCCGGAACTTGTGTCTATCCATAGAATGTACCGGAAGCGGCCCTTTGAGCTGATAACTATCAGCGTCGACGATCCGGACGCTCATGAGCGGGTGCATACTTTTCTGAAAAAGCAGCAGGCTTCGACAACAAACTTCCGGTACAGCTCAGATGACGTGTACGGACTCATTGAGGCCGTGGACAAGGATTGGCAGGGAAGCTTTCCCTATACGGTTGTCATCGCACCCGGCGGAAAGGTCCTCTACAAGAAAGAGGGAATAATCGATCCCGCGGCAGTCAAAAAGGCGATAGTCGATCACCTGGGACGATACAAGTACTGACTTCTCGGACGGGTTTACCGCCAAATCATGCTGCAGGAAGGATAACCTTGAAAACGCACGTTTTTGTTTGCACTTTTCTGGTGCTGACTCTATGCCTTCATGGAAGCGCGTTGGCAGGGGAACGCTTGGCCGCGTTGGATGTATTAAAGGACAACTATCCACAGGTGTTTTTCTTCCGAAGCTCAGAGGGAGCGGCGGCCAATGCGGCGGTCTCTTATGAAGAATGGGAGCAAGGTTTCGGGCGGCTTATGGGTATCGAAGGCAAGGTGCTCGATGAGGAAGTGCTTGACCGTTCGATTCGCAACATCGACTTTTTTACGCGCTTCAAGAAGCAGCACCCGGAGCAGCTCGTGCTACTTCATTTCAACGGAAATGCCAGGGATCCGAGATTCGAATCGGAGCGGTTTTTCGCGGGACATTGGTTGTATTTCAACGGCGCAACTATCGTGGCCGATGTGCCCGCGGAAGATGGTGAAACAGACATTGCAGTGGACAATCCCACGTTGTTTAAGGTGGGCATGGGGCGTTATCGCACGTCAAACGAAGATATCGGGCTGTGCATGCTTGACGCGGACGGCAAACCGAATTGGCGCGAAACCGAGCAGGTCCAACTCATATCTGTCGACGAGAAAAGAAAGACGATTCGTGTGCGTCGCGGTTGTTACGGAACAAAACCGCGCGCTTTCCCGGCCGGCAAAGCCTGCGCGGCGTCCCATATGAGCGAAGGGCCTTGGGGCAACAAGAACCACATAATGTGGTTCTACAACTACTCGACGAAGTGCCCTAAAGACGACGAGGGACGCACTTGTTCGGACGTTCTCGTAGACCATTTGGACGAGCTATTCGGCCCTGATGGGGAATTGGCGGCTTTTGACGGCCTTGAGTTTGACGTGCTGCACAACCGTTGCGGCAAGAGCACGCGCGGCAGGGCGGCCGATTGCGATGCGGACGGCAAAGCTGACGCAGGCCTCTTCGACGGAATCAACACCTACGGCGCCGGAGTGGTTGATTTTTGCCGGCAATTGCGCGAGCGGCTTGGCGATGACCGCATCATTCAGGCTGACGGACATTCCCTGAATGGCCAACGCGCATTCGGCATTTTGAACGGAATCGAAAGTGAAGGTTGGCCGGATTTGCGCGACTCAGAGATAAAAGATTGGTCTGGCGGACTCAACCGGCACTTCTTCTGGGCGGAAAATGCCCGCACTCCAGTGTTCAATTACATCAACCACAAATACACTATTCAGGGAGAACGACCGGGTGTCAGGGCGCGTCCAAGGGTCCCTTTCAACATTCATCGCCTGGTCTTCGCGGCGGCAATGTTCACGGACTCGGCGCTCTGCTATTCTTTCTCGCCGCCGAAGGGACGCGATGAACCCTTCATCGGCATATGGGACGAGTTTCGGTTGGGCGCGGAAAACCGGCTCGGCTGGCTGGGCAAAGCGCTTGGGCCGCCGCAACGCATGGCGCTCAATCAGGCAGACGTGCTGGGCAAGGGGCAGAGAGTGGAGTCGACTGGCGATGGCCTATCAGAGACTAGTTTCCGTCTAAGCGATGTGCCGTGTGATGGGCCTGACCTATTCGTTTCTTTGACGGCGCGTGCGGAACCTCG
>SDBV01003098.1_pt1 | contig 24743 bp, 20 predicted proteins | sample 2277081 | NCBI WGS metagenome assembly SDBV01 (sample SAMN10402039, study PRJNA504765) | marine sediment metagenome | isolation source: marine sediment core GS10_PC15, 223 cmbsf | place: Arctic Ocean: Southern Knipovich Ridge | collected 2010 | reverse complement strand
CTACCTCTTTTTGAGCATTATATTTCACAAGAATATCTTCCACTTTATATTCCTCTTTTTTATCATTAATATATTCCTTTGGCTTTTTCATACAATATTTCTTAATTCCTTATACCCTATACCCTATACCTTATACCTTATACCCTATACCTTATACCTTATACCTTATACCTTATACCCTATACCTTATACCTTATACCCTATACCTTATACCTTATACCTTATACCTTTTTTCCCTATACCTGAATAGTTACGATTGGGTCTCTGTTTTAAATAAAATCATCGCCTATTCGTCTGACGAGGTTTCGGAAGAAGCTCCGGAAAATGCAAGGGCTTCGGTTAAAACGAAAGCTGCCTGGAGATACGATGTCGGGCAAAGCGGAAAACATTCCTTGCAGTTGTTGCACTCCTTAGCGGCAATTTCAGGAATGAAACATATCTCCTTCTTTATTCCTCTGTCAACAAATCCAATTGCGTTCTTCTTCTTCACCTCGGCACAGTATCTGACACAAAGCCCACAAAGAATGCAAAACGAGGACTCTTTTTCAAAACGATTTTTGTCTGCACCATACTCCTGAGCCAAATCCTGCAATTTAAGAGAATCCGGGGCATGAGCCAGCATTAGCTCCAGTAGGGTTTTGCGAATTCTATCTACTTTCGCAGATCTGGTTCTGACTACCAAATTTTTTTCTACTGGGTAAACGCAGGAAACAACTAGCTTTGTCGAGCTGCGGACTTCTACTTCTACGATGCAAAGCCGGCAACCCCCATAAGGTTCCAGTTTTTCGTGATGACAGAGTGTGGGAATCGATATCCCCGCACTTTGGGCTGCCTCCAGGACGGTCATCCCTTCCCTTGCGACAACTTCTTTTCCGTCAATCTGTAAATGGATTTCATTCATTTTTAGTTTATCTTTCAATTGTAAATTTGCGATATTTATCTATATTAAAAATAAAGCATTGATTTAGGTCATTTTTTTAGATTATTCCATCGAAGTACGAATTTGTTACGAACATACGAAGTACGAAAAAAGTAATAAGGTATAAACTACTAATTTACGCATTGATTAACATTTACAATTCGTTTGAACTTTACACCCTCTTTAGTGAAATTGATTAAAATTGCAAGTTTAAGTTTAGAACGTTTTATATAATCCAACACTTGTTCAATATGTGTTTTGGAAAATCGTTCATCTTTTTTCAACTCAATAATAATTTTTTCATCAACATAAAAATCCAGGAATCCTCTGCTAACAATTTCATTCTTGAATCTCACAGGATAATAGACTTGTTCTTCAAATTTATGATTGTTTTTGCGAAGCATTACCGCATATGCTCTTTGATATGTCTTTTCAGAATGTCCAGGACCTAATTCGTCAAACACTTCATAAGCACATCCGACTAACTGATAACACAAATCAGGATAAACCAAATCATCTCTTCTAAGTGGAGGTTTCATAAATTTAGTATTGTTAATATTCGTAGTTCGTAAGTTCGTATTTTGTTCGTACTTCGGTGGAATAATTATTTCACCACCTAGTTAGTTACAATATTTAAAAAATTATTCATATATTGTTAAGTGTCAAATGTTCATATATAAATTATTTATGTAATTATTTTCTAGTTATCATTCTTTTTTCTTCAGGAATAGGAGAAGGAATTGGCTCGCCGGAAATCTTCTTCACCGCACCAAATTTAGAGGGGCAAACTTCAAAGCAAACTCCACAATTTGTACATTTCTCATGGTCAATTATGTGAATCTTTTTCTTACCACCATCAATCGCCTCGACAGGGCACTTTTTAAGGCAAATCATACATGCCTTGCACTTTTCCTGGTCAATATAGTACTTTATCAGCTCCTTGCAGGACAAAGCCGGGCATCTCTTCTCCTTGATGTGTGCCTCGTACTCATCTCTGAAGTAGCGTAACGTGCTTAGAAACGGATTAGGAGCAGTCTTACCTAAAGCACAAAGGGCGGCTTCAATGGCTGTCTCGGATAGCTCTTCCAAAAGCGCAATGTCGCCCTCTTTGCCCTTTCCTTCGGTGATATTCGTGAGAATCTTATGCATCTGCCTCAGGCCCTCACGGCAGGGGAGACATTTGCCGCAGGATTCGTCCGTGAGGAAGTTTATGAAGTACCTGGCGACATCAACCATACAGGTATCTTCATCCATTACAATCATCCCACCTGACCCCATCATTGAACCAGCCTTGGTGAGTTCATCAAAACCAACTTCCAAATCTAACTGTTCCTCAGGGATACATCCTCCGGACGGACCACCGGTCTGCACTGCCTTAAACTTCTTGCCGTTAGGGATTCCACCGCCTATCTTGAAGATAATATCTCTCAGAGTGATGCCCATAGGTACTTCCACGAGACCCGTATTGTTTATCTTACCGACCAGGGAGAAAATCTTCGTGCCCTTGCTTCCCTCAGTACCGATTGAGGTAAAAACATCAGCTCCTTTATTAATAATCAAGGGAACATTAGCCCATGTCTCCACATTATTAATATTTGTCGGCTTATCCCAGAGCCCTTTCACGGACGGATATGGCGGCCTCGGTCTTGGTTCGCCTGCCTTACCCTCCAGAGACATGAGGAGAGCTGTTTCCTCACCACAAACGAAGGCACCTGCTCCCCGATGCACCTTGATGTTGAAATCGAATCCAGAGCCGAGGATATCTTTCCCCAGAAGACCATATTCCTCAGCTTGCTTGATAGCAATACCCAAGTTCTCCAACGCCAATGGATATTCCTGGCGAACGTAAATATAACCCTCATGAGCACCGATGGCATAGGCTCCGATCATCAAGCCTTCAAGCACACCATAAGGATTTCCTTCCATAAGTGACCTGTCCATGTAAGCCCCCGGGTCCCCCTCATCGCAATTGACGATGACATACTTTGGCTCCCCCGTGGCATTACGAGTAGCTTCCCACTTTATTCCCGCTGGGAAACCTCCTCCACCTCGACCCCTCAACTTGGCTCCTTTCACTTCTTTAATAACCTGCTCTGGCGTCATCTCGAATAGCGCTTTAGCTAAGGCTTGATAGCCACCAATGGCGAGGTAATCTTCAACACTTGTAGGGTCAATTTTTTGATTGGTGCCGAAAACAAGCCGTTCTTGATTCTTATAAAAGGGAATATCGGATTCATAGGTTACTTTTTCGCATGTGGTTGGATCTACATAGAGTAAACGATCTACAACCTTCTTCTCCTTTAAGGTCTGAGAAAAAATATCGGGAACGTCTTCAGGCGTTACCTGGAGATAACATATCTCCTCAGGGAAAATAATAACAATGGGACCTTTCTCACAAAAGCCATGGCAGCCAGTTCTTCTGAAGTCAACCTCTTCCTTTAAACTTTGTTTTTCTAATTCCTGTTCAATAGCTAAAGCAACTTCTTTACTACCAGTAGCATGACAGGCAGTACCAGAACACAGTGTAAGACAAGGTTTCTTTGGATCCCTTTTTGATAAGATGTCCTTCCTGAATTCTTCCAGTTCGACAGGTGAATTTATTTTTAGCATTATTTCCTTAATCGTTACTGTTCACATATATGATCTATTGGAAAAGATTTTGAAAGATGGAATATTTCCATTGCCAGCTTGCAAGCTAGTTTATATACTTTTAAATCTTTAAAACCTTTATTCATATCTTTATATATTATAATTTAGCTACCTACTGCAACTGCTTACTACCACAACTACTGCTTACTGCCACTGCCTACTGCAACTGCCTCCTGCCGCTGCTTCCCACACCGACATACCTGAACAGTAATCCTTAATCATAGTTTTTTAGTACATCTTCTGTTTCAGCTCTCGACAGCTTTCCGTGAGTCTTCCCATCGATTTCCATCACCGGTCCCAGAGCACAGCATCCAAGACAGTTAACAGTTTCCAGGCTGAACTTCATATCCAGGTCAGTTTCGCCAGGTTTAATTCCAGTCAGGTCTTGCACAGTTTCGAGGACACGCGTAGCACCACGAACATGGCAGGCAGTACCCATACAAACGTGAACTTCATGACGCCCTTTTGGCACAAGGCTAAAGGCTTTGTAAAAGGTAGCAATGTGTTGTATCCGATTTAAGGGAACATCCAATTTTTCGCTAACCCTCTCCAATGCTTCTTTGGGGAGCCAATGATTTTCGCTCTGAATCTCCAGTAATACTTGAATGAGTGAACTGGCTTCGCCCTGATGCTTGTCAATAATCTGATCTATTCCGTTAATATTCATATTCAAAAGAAATGTCGTCTATGATATTTTGTAAGTATAATTTTGACATGTTTATTCTTTTAATCTCTTTTGTTTTTCTGGTTTCTTCAAATAATTTTCTTTGGAGACGATTGGCTTTCCCAATTTTTTTTCAAGTTTTCTTCTTGCTCCTCCGGCAATATCGCCACCGGCTTTAGCATCTGCTTTGAGTTTTGGTACGCCTTTTGAATCTTCTGTTCTGTGGATTTCTGTTGTAGCCCGTTCACCCAGCATAGTAAAAATTAGTTCCAAATCGTTCATATGGTCCCGTAAATTTTGCCTTTCTAATTTCTTCAATTTTTTATATTCGCTTGGAGTTATGTCAAAAGTCGCCTTTGAGATTTCCGCAGTTAAAATTTCATAATCTCTTTGTTCTCTTGATCCTCGTTTTTGCCACTCGTCAGTCAGTTCCTCACGAATAGCAATGCCGCGCATTCTCTTTTCAATCCAATCATCAGAATAACCCTTGAGTTTATAAAGCATTCGCGTCCTTTTTGTAGCCAATTCTGGATTTTCTATCTCTTGCACTCTTTCATAGCCGACTTTTGCCAGCCAGCGTTTAAACGGCTCGGCTTTTGGTGATGGAATTGACTGAATGATACGAAAAATACCTTCAGTATTAGCGCAATCGGTTGCATATTTTTTTCCATCAGGAGACTTTAACTTCAGTTGTCTACAAATTGTAGACAACTCAATTCCATCTTGGCTTTTTACACGTGTTTTCATGGCATTCCAATAAACTCTAGGTTTTACACTATCTGTAAGAGCTTCAACCACATCAATTACTGAAAAATACCACTCATTTTCGTGAATTATTCTTCTGATTTTTTTGCCTTTAAATAAGGCTATTTTTGTATTGTCCATATTATTACTCCCACCAAAATTTTTGTTCTTTAGTCATATAATTACCACAAATTTACTTTAATAAAGCAGGTTTACAAATTGTATATAACTTTAATTTTACCTCATGCGAGAGCGTAACATTTGCTGTTTACATCATACCTGACTAAACTTTGCTTTGATGAACTATTTATATGTTTTGCCACTTCAGACGGATTTAGTCCCAAAATCTTAGAAATTTCTCCAGTCGAAAGAGGTCTTTCCTCCAAGAGTAACATAATTTGGCTTATTACCAATTTATCACCAATTAATTCTTCAAACAATCTTTCAAATTCGTCACTGTTGAAAAACTCGTGATACGCTTCTTCGGTTCTAACCGGCACATGGAGCCTCTCGGTCAACACTAGCTTGATGTAGGGGATTAACTTTGTAACTGCTTCGAGTTTGAATGACAATGCTTTATCGTCTATGCCTTCGGCTTTTCCGAGAGGTCCCAACTTCGTAAGCTCCGCGCTATATTCATTCATGAAATTGGCAAAACGGATTCCTTCACCGGCAGATACCCATTCAAGTCTCAATCTTTCGGGATATATGCCGATGCACTCCAGTATTTTTCTACATACCTGAACCATGCTGAATGTGTTGAAATTTCCATGAGTAACATAATGGCAGTCACAAAGATGGCAGCCACCTATAAATATACCGTCGTTTCCATTTGTAAAAGCCCGCAGTATATGCAGCAAGTCAACCCTGCCAGAGCACATCACCCTTATGAGTCTTATATACGGAGGGTATTGAAAACGGGAAACTCCAGCAAGGTCAGCTCCTCCGTAGCAGCACCAATTACAAATGATGCCGAGCATCTTTGGTTGAAAATTATGTTCTGTACTCATTTTTTCTTATTTCAAAATCCAAAATCCAAATTCCAAATTCCAAGTGTGATTTTCATAGTTTATTTATAATGGAAGCAAGAATCAATTTTAGTTCTGAGGATTCCTTAACCAGATATTCGCTTCTTTTCACATCACCAATCTTTAATTGATTTAATATTCGCAGAAAATAATTTGATTCACGCATTTCTTTTAGTGATATGCCGATTTTGGTTTTGGCATCGGGGCTTGTGGGGGAACCCTGTGATTCTTCATAATTTGCTCCGCTGGATGTTGATGATTTAACAAGTTGTCGTTTCATATCCATTGTTTCTATTGTATTTTTTACAGTACGAAGATATAAAATCACATCAACTGCAAAATTCAGCAATCTTTCACAAAGATCTCTTTTATGATATTTTCTTTCTTCCTTGGAATTTGGAACTTGGGACTTGGAACTTGGGTCTTTTATTTTCATTATCTTTACTTATGAATGCTTCAATTTTTTTTAAATTAATTATACAACTTAGTACTATTAAAACCCTATATCTAATCTATTGCCGCGTCGATTTGGCAAATCAACTCTTCATCGGTATAGTGCTTCAGTGAAATTGCTGAAGTTGGACATACCGCGTTACATAGACCATCTCCTTTGCAGAGAACAGAATTAACAGCAGCCTTTTTGCCTTTTGGTGTATCACGAAACTCTATCGCACCATAGGTACAGACAGAGATACATGCCCCACATGATATACAATCGTTCTCTTTTACCTCGCAAACAGAGCCGGAGGCTGTGACTGTATCCTGTGAGAGAAGAGTTACAGCCCGTCCGGCAGCTCCATACGCCTGGCTAATCGTTTCCAATATATGCTTGGGATAGTGAGCTGTTCCACACAGAAAAACGCCCTCAGCGGCAAAGTCAACCGGTCTTAATTTTACATGGGCTTCCTGGAAGAAACCATCCGGATTCATTGCTACCTTGAATAATCGTGCTACTTCCTGTGTTCCTGCCGAGGGAATAACAGCGGCAGCCAATGCGACCAAATCGGCATCTATGGCAAGCCTCTGACCTAAAATCGGATCCAGTACACTTACTCGTAAAATTTCTTTGCCATCTTCTGTTAACGCTTCCACCTGGGGCTTATCATCGGGTTCATACCGGATGAATTTTACATCTTTGTCAGCCGCTTCACGGTAATAATCTTCACTAAATCCGTATGTTCTCATATCTCTAAAGAGAATGTAGATATCCAATTCCGGGTTTATCTCTTTTAGTTTCAGAGCATTCTTTACAGAATGGCTACAACATACCCGGCTGCAGTAATTTCTGTCTTCTTGTCTGCAACCGACACATTGGATCATCACCAGATTCTTAGAGTCAGTTAAACGTTTTTCTCCTTTGGCGATTTGCTCCCCCAACTCTATAGAAGTAATTACTTTATCATTTTTTCCATAAAGGTATTCTGTAGGTTGATATTCGTCAGCGCCTGTAGCAAGGATGGCTGCACCATGTTTTATATTTTTGATTCTTCCTTCAGATTTTACGGTAGTTAAAAAATTTCCCACATAACCGGAAACATCTGTGATGGTAGCATCATGAGATACATGTATTAAGGGGTGCTGATAAACCTTACGTATCAAATCACGTAAATATTCCCGAACATCCATGCCTTCCAGAGTAGTAGGAATTCTTAATGCCATTCCTCCCAGGTTTGCCTCCTTTTCCAACAGGTGAACCTCAAATCCCTGATTGGCTAAGCCCAGGGCACTGGTCATTCCGGCTGGACCTCCTCCGACCACTAAACCCGTCTTGTTGACGGGCAGATCAAATTCCTGCAAGGGCTCCAAATTGGTAGTTCGTGCTACCGACATTCTGACGATGTCCTTTGCTTTTTTTGTAGCCTCTTCCTTTTGTTTGGAATGGACCCAGGAGCAGTGCTCTCTGATATTCGCCATGTCAAAGAAATATTGATTAATTCCCCCTTCCCGCAGCGTGTCCCTAAATAACGGCTCATGTGTCCTGGGGGTGCAGGCAGCGACAACCACGCGGTTGAGCCCTTTTTCTTTGATCGTGTTCGCGATTTGCTCGGCAGCATCAGTAGAACATATAAAGAGACCTTCTTCAGCGTGAACAACATTATCCAGGGTCTTGGCATATTCAACAACGGAAGGTACATCTACTATTCTTCCGATATTAGCGCCGCAATGACACGCAAAGACACCTACCCTTACGTCCTCTTCCGAGGTATCCCTTTCCTGTGGATATATTCTTTTTTTAGATAGCTTCCCTCGCCGGGAAGCAAGGAGTTCACCTGTAAGGGCATTAGCCCCGCTGGCGGTTATGACCGACTCGGGTATATCTACAGGAGCCTGGAAGGCTCCGCTTACAAAAATTCCAGGGCGAGAGGTCTCAATAGGATTAACAGGATTGGTTTTACAGAATCCGTGAGAATCAAGCTCAATGCCGAACATATTTGCCAGGCTCTTTGCATCAACAGGAGGATTCAATCCAACACCCAATACCACCAGGTCAAATTCTTCTTCCTTTACCCCATCCTCGGTCGTAGAGTATCTTATTGTTACATTCTTTGTTTCCGGTATCTCTTTTCCTATCGATACGTAGCTTCTTATAAATGTAACCCCGGGAAGATTCTCTGCTCTTTGGTAGAATCGTTCGAAATCCTTGCCATAAGACCGGATATCGTTGTGAAATATCGTAGCCTTCATATCAGCGTCGTGGTCTTTGGCCAGAATCACCTGCTTCTGGATATACGTACAGCATACAGCGGAACAATAGCTGTTACCGCCATCTATCACCTGTCTGGACCCGACGCAGTGTATCCAGGCAATTTTGTGCGGATGTTTATGGTCGGAAGGGCGCAATATCTCGCCTTCGTGTGGCCCGGTGGCACAGAGCAGCCGTTCAAAATCAAGACTGGTGACCACGTTTGCAATCTTTCCGTAGCTATAGTCACCCCTCAACCTTGGGTCAAATACCTCATAGCCCGGAGCCAGAACTATCGCCCCTACTTTTATTACTTTCTTCTCCGCTGTTTGATGAAGATCTATGGCGTAATTCTTACAGACTCCTACGCAAATGTTACATTTCTTGTCTTTAAGGTAAAGGCAGTTTTCATCTATATAAGTGACAAGGGGAACTGCCTGAGAGAAGTATATATGGATGGCTTTATTCGACGATAAGTTTTGATTATATGGATCAGGTACCATGACCGGGCAATACTCTACACAGGTCGTACAACCCGTGCATTTGTCCTCTATAATGTATCTGGGCTTTTTAATCAGGGTTACCGTGAAGTCTCCTGGTTCTCCTTCTACACTGTCAACTTCAGTATAGGTCAGTATTTCTATATTGGGATGCCTGTCACATTCAATAAACTTAGGAGATTCAATACACATAGAGCAATCATTAGTGGGAAAGGTCTTATCAAGCTGGGCCATCTTGCCGCCAATGGTAGGTGATTTCTCAACCAAATAAACCTTATAGCCAGAAGTGGCAAGATCAAGAGCGGCTTGAATACCGCTAATTCCTCCACCGACAACAATAACATCTCCAAAATTGTTGTCTGCAGGAATTTTAATAAGTTGTTCTTTTACTGATTCTTTTTTCATTTCTCTATGTCATAATTATAATCGAAATGGGGTAAATTTTCGTATTTCAGTTAAAAACAGTTAATAACCATTTATATTTATTAACCAAATGCGGAAATTTATCCCGCTCACAGTATAAATTTCTTTGATTCATTAGATCACTTCCTGAATAATTTCTGTTATGTCTTTTATCTCGATGGCTTCACTATCCTTACTGTACAACCTGCTATCCTCAAAATTGGCAATGCAATATGGGCAGGAAGTAACCAGCACATCAGCCCCGGCCTCTACAGCTTGTTCTAATCTAAGGTCGGAGAATCTTTCACCCTTTGGAGTGTCCATCCAAATCCTGCCTCCTCCTCCTCCACAACAAAGGCTATCTTCCAGCGAATCAGCCATCTCAGTCAGTTCTAAAGCAGATATTTTCTGTAATACATTTCGGGGTTCATCATATATGCCATTATGTCGGCCAAGATAACAAGGATCATGATATGTAACTTTTTTCCTATACTCCTTGGTGAGCTCAAGTCTCCCCTCATTAATAAGCTCTAATAAATATTGGGTGATATGAACCACCTCAAAGTTCACCATAAATTCGGGATACTCGTTTTTAAAAGTATGGTAGCAATGAGGGGAAGAAACAAGAATTTTTTTCACCCCATTATCAATAAATGTTTTGATGTTATCCCTGGCTAAACGTTTGAATAATTCCTCGTCACCCGTCTTGCGTATACTTTCTCCACAGCAATTCTCTTTAGAGCCTAGTATTCCGAAATTTACTCCTGCTTTTTTAAGGATATTGGCTGTGGCAACAGCTACCTTTTTTAATCTTGGGTCATAACTGGGGTAACATCCAGGATAATATAAAATTTCCATGTCCTCGGTGAACGCTTTTACAGAAATACTTTCTGCCCAATCTGCCCTTTTTTTTCGCTCTTTAAAAAAAGGGTTACCTTCACCATTAAGGCTTGATATTATGGAACGGATAGGTTTGGCAGAAGCTGGAAAGACATCATATTCCGTTGCAATCCTGCGTAAGGCTACCCCGGATTCTATCTGTTTTACATCTCTGGGACACTGCATGGAGCATTTTCCACAAGTAGTACAACGCCATATATCTTCACCTTCTATCTCAGACAAACCGAAAGTAGCCTGTCGGACTATCTTGCGCATACTAAAGGTTCTAACCTTATTCCATGGACAAACAGTATCACATAATCCGCATTGGTAGCATAATTTGAAAGCATCTCCACCCTTTTCCTTTATGATGTCGATGATCTCTTTGTAGTCGGCTATATTTTCCATTATTTTCTTTTCTTTTTCTTGGAATTTGAAATTTGAATCTTGGGGCTTTAACGTTCTAACCCTTCTTTGACACAGCCATTCGGGCAATGGTATCCATTATCTTCTGTAATCCATATTTGTTTGCCAGTGATTCCAATCCTATATCCAACTCTTCCTGCTTCTTTTCTTCTTCAACTTCCTCTTCCCTTTCTTCGTAAGTCAGGGCATCAGCTAAGCACCACTGAACACACATCGGCTCTTCTAAAGGCGGTTCGCTTTCACACATATCGCATTTTAGAGGAAGACCGGAATCGGGTTCTTTAAAAATGTCCCTTGCCGGGCAGGAAACTCCGCAAAAGCTGCACTCGTCATATTCCTTTTCGTTAATCGTATAAGTATGTCTGCCGGTACATTCGGCTTGAGCATAATCACCGGCACGTATGGGAACATAAACATCTCTTAGTGGTTCATGAATCACCCGAATACGAGACCTCGCCGGATTATTGCTGCTGTATTTTGGCGAGGCGTGAAAGGCGGAGCAGGCTACCTCACATGCCCGGCAGCCATTGCATTTATCAAGATCAATTTTTATTATTTTTACTATTTTCTTTTCACCTTTCATGGTTCGCGTCCTCTATTTTAATGTATCGGAATTTTAATATTTGCCAACTATTATTTTTAAAAAACTTACGAAGTTATGTTCTTTTTCTCAATTTTTAAAGAAGCTTCTTTAGAAGGAGCATCTTCAATATCTGTCAAGATACTCCTCTGTTGGAAGTCTTCGCTAACGTAATCCAACCCCAATTCATTCAAGGACTCTTTTGTAGGAATGCCATCATTATTCCACCCCTTAAATTTGTAATACGCATCTAAGAGCTCCTTTTCAAGTTCGGGAAATCTTTTTTTCCAATGGTTCTCCGGGGGCTTCTCATCTTTTCTCCTCATGCCTCTTCTTATATTAATGGCTCTAACCAACGTTCGGTACCGCTTGACTGCTTTGGTTAGTTTGGCTTCATCCATATCTATCCCTGCCCCTGATGAGATAAATTTCGGAAAATTGTGTATATGATACGGAGGTTTCAGGGGAAATGACGATAACCCGGCGCACATGCCGAGGGCATCATCAATGTAGTGCATCTTCTCTTGCCAATCGACAATATCACAAGTCATTTCAACAGTTGGGTAATAGGGAATTGAGTTTTCTCCGCGTAGTTCCCAGTCCAAAAAATATTGCTTAAACTTTTCATCAGGAACCTGGTACCAATCCTTTACAAACTCTTCTCTCTCCTCTCTCGTAAGAAAAGGCGCCTGGGGGAAATTTCCTTCAATTTGGGTAATGTTCATCTTCTCGCCGGTAGAATACATAAGGAAATAAATGGGATTCAGCATTGATAGCTTGAGAGGCATTTGTTCAGTTTTCTTAATATTGTTATGAGCAAATGCTTCCGCACCCTTACCAATTTCTTGAGCTGCCCAATAGGTACCGTTGGCAAGAATATCTCCTATTCCTTCCCGCCGGACAATTTTATCAAGTAACCAATAAAATCTCTCTTCGTTATCGGCTGGCAATCCCTGCATATCGTCATCGGTTAAAATGTCATTTTCATATAGTTCAAGGGCGAAAGCCATAACTTGTGGGGTTGAAAATGCGTCCACTCCATACTCCGTTGCACGTTGAGCGATTTTTAAGCCAAAATCCAGGTTTGACATGGCTGCCATTGTATAGGTCAGTTTCGAGAAGCATTTCATCATGTATGTTGGAAGTCCTGGTATGGAAATTGTTGCCGCGCATTTCAACGGACAGTTATAGCAACTTATTAACCGCGTCTGTGCATTTACCATAGTTTCCGTCCACTCCTTTTCTATTTCCTCGGTCCAAAAGTCTTTTCTGCGGTGGCGGGAATTACCCCACATGAAACTCTCGGTGTGCCACTTTTCATCATGGGTTTTCATCTCCTGCGGTGACCCAAGCCCTGCTAAAATGGGCATTACCCCCGGGATTGGATTTCCTTCCCGGGCTTTTATATGTTTCAGTACTTCGTTGCAAAGCTCTAAAAATTCAGCCGGTCTGGCAATATTGACGTCCTTTGTTCCCCGAACAGCTATCGCCTTTAATCCTTTGTCTCCCATGACGGCACCTATTCCGCCACGGCTGGCACTGGACCTGCCCTGCTCAATGGAAGCAAAATAAACCCTGTTTTCACCGGCCAGGCCGATGGCAGCCACCTGGGCTTTCGGCTCATTCAACTCCTGCCGAATAAGTTCTTCAGTTTCAATAGCGCCTTTACCCTTCATATGAGAGGCGTCACGTATTTCTACTTTGTCATTGTTTATCCACAAATAAACCAGATCGGGGGACTTACCGCGAAATATCACTTTATCATAACCGGCATACTTCAATTCCGGCGCCCAAAATCCCCCCATCATTGAAAATGCCATTAATTTAGTTTGAGGAGAAATGGTAGAAACAATAGTACGATTACAACCGGGAGCAGGTGTGCCACATAAAAGACCAGTGGCAAATATTAGTAGATTATCAGGAGAAAAGGCTTCAACTTCAGGTGGAACCCTATCCCATAATATCTTGGCGTTAGTACCCAGCCCTCCCAGATAAAGTTCGGTGTCTTTTGGGTCAGTTACTACTCTCTCAATGCTTCCCCGGGTTAGATCAATTTCTAAATTAAACCCTGTCTCTGCGTACCTCATTTTTTCCCTTTCTATTATTACCTGAATCCTTTGGTTTCTATAATTTTATCATTAATTGCAAAGGTATAAATTTATAAACTATTTAACGGAATTATTAAGTTATTGGTTTGTAATACTTTGATTTATACCAACCGTCATTGCGATACCGACACAAAGTGTCGGGAGAAGCAATCTTTTTGATTAGATTGCGGAGCCTGTTCTGAACGAAGTGAAGAATCCCGCTCCTCGCAATGACGAAATTAATTCTTTCATAATTAACCAATTACTTTACAATTCCGCTATTTAATAAATCGTAAATTCAGCCTACGTAGCTAAAGCTACTTTGGCGAAGTAGGCTCTAAAATCGTAAATTATTAATTTTCTCTCTTAATCACAGTAGCCATACTAACACCGCCTCCACCGCAAATTCCAGCGATTCCATAAGTTTTGTTCAAACGTTTTAAAGCATAATAAAGAGTAACAATTATACGAGCACCGCTTATTCCTGTTGGATGACCAAGTGCTATGGCACCACCGTGAACATTAAGCTTTTCCCTGTCCCATTTCAAAATGCTTTCATTTGCAAGCACTTGTATAGCAAATGCTTCATTAACTTCAATAAGGTCCATTTCATCTAAAGTCATACCTGCATTTTTTAAAGCAGCGGGGATTGATAGAGATGGTCCTTCACCCATTGTTGCAGGGTCAACAGCAATCTGAGAGTATGAAACGACAGAAAATAATGGCTTAACGCCTAATTTTTCTGCAATGCTTCTATGAGTTATGACAAGAGCTGTAGCTCCGTCACTCAATCCGCAAGCATTTGCAGCAGTTACAGTGCCATCTTTGCGAAAAGCCGGCTTTAATTTAGCCATTTTTTCTTTATTTATTTCATGTCTGATGGTTTCATCTTTATCAAAAATTGTAGGTGGTTCTTTATGTTTTCCCGGCACTTCCACCGGGACAATTTCTTCGTTAAACCAGCCGTTTTTTTGAGCTGCGGAAGCTTTCAAATGGCTGCTAATAGCAAATTCGTCCTGTAGTTCGCGTGAAATTTTATATTTATCATACAAATTTTCAGCAGTATCGCCCATTCCCTGCCCGATTAACGGGTCAATACTATCGCTCCAGCCATCTTCAAGAACTTTATTTCCCATTTTAAAGCCCTCCCATCTTGCTCCTTTAAACAAATAAGGAATAGTGCTCATACTATCAAATCCACCGATTAACATTATTTCCGCTTCACCAAGACGAATAGCCTGGGTAGCATAAGCAAGCGCCCTCATACCAGAGGGACAAGCCATATTTAATGTAATCACAGGAACAGAAGTGGGGACACCTCCTTTAACAGAAGCTGTTCGTGCAGGATTTGGTCCGTTTCCTGCCTGACGGCAACTTCCGAGTATCACATCGTCAACCTGTTCACCTGTAATGGAAGCACGCTTTAATGCTTCTTTAATAGCTACTCCTCCAAGGTCATAAGAAGGTATATCTTTAAGTGTACCGCCAAATCTACCCATCGGTGTTCTGACGGCTGAAATGGCAACAATGTCATTTAAGTTCATAATATTTTCCTTTCTTGTTTTAATTAATTTTTGTATAGGAATTTCAATATTTCTTGTCTCTGGGGGCTGGGCACTTGGTTCTGGGTTCTGGGCTTTTGCGTTTACAGTGTCCAACACTCAGTACCCAGTACCAAGTACCCAGTATCCAGCACCAGTCTCTAAATATACTGCCCTCCATCTACTTTTATCACTTCACCTGTAATATGTCGTGCTTGCTCGCTGCATAGAAATGCTACAACATCGGCGACTTCTTCGGGCTGTCCCATTCTTTGCAAAACAATATCTGCCATTGCCTGATTACGTACATTTTCATCTGCATTTTTCATCATATCAGTCTCAATCAATCCCGGAGCAACGGCATTAACATTTACTCCATACTTGCCTAATTCTCTTGCTACGGTTTTAGTTAAACCGATAATTCCTGCTTTTGAAGCTGAATAGTTTGCCTGACCGAACTTTCCACGGAGACCGTTAATTGATGTAACATTAACAATTTTTCCTGATTTTTGTTCCCTAAATATCGGAGCAACTGAACGTACATAATTAAAATACCCTTTAAGGTTAATATTAATAACACTATCCCACTGTTCTTCTGTCATTTTCCAGATAACACCATCCCAGTTGACGCCGGCATTATTAACAAGAATATCAATACTGCCAAACTCACTTTTAACTTGAGCAACCATTTTCTGTGCATCTTCAAAATTAGAAATATCTGCCTGAACCAAAAGCCCTTTTCTACCCATGGCTTTCACCTTTTTGATAACTTCTTCTGCTTCTTCTTTATGCTTGCGGAAATTTATTGCAACATTAGCGCCCAATTCTGCTAATTTCAGTGCAATAGCTGTGCCTATTCCCATGCTGCCACCGGTTACGATTGCTGATTTATTTTTAAGTTCCATATTAAATTCTCCTAATATTTATTATGTAAAATTGAATAATTTATTGAACAAAAATAATAAAATTATTTAACTGCAAAAAAGTAAATAAAAATAGAAAAAAAAAATGTTATATTGTTAAATTGTTATATTGTTAAATTGTTTGACTTTTGACGTTTGATGTTTGACGTTTGACGAATGAAACAATTGGGGCTTACAGTGAAGCAATTGGGGCTTACAATGAAGCAATTGGGGCTTGCAGTGGCGCAATTGAGTATTGCAGTGAAGCAATTGGGCCTGTCAGTGCTTGAATTGTGTCTGTCAGGGCTTGAATTGAGTCTGTTAGTGATTGAAAGTTTTTTTTAATGTTTTTATTTAAAAAGAATTATTTAATAATGCAATGAATATGATAGCAGTTTGTAAAAAAGACAGCAGAGGTTTGAATTGTAGAGGACTTGCAACAGTTTTAAACGAATGTTATTTATCGTTAGGAATAAAATCAAGATTTATTACTTGCCTGCCGAAAGACTCAACAGATACTGAATGCCATGTAATAAATATGGTTTATTCAAATGATTTGAAAAAGTGGTTATGGATAGACCCAACCTTTGACGCATATATAATGAACGAAAAAGTAGGGTAAAGAAAGTCTTGTACGGTATGATCAAAAAAATATTAATCTTCGTTCAGATATATTCCAAAACATAATTAGTATGAATTTGTCATACATATAAAGGAGCGTTTATTATAAGAAACCGAAATATTCAGTAATAATAAAACAATTCATACATTAAACATTTTTTTTATTTTTATAATTAATCCAATTAACGAGACCTTTGTTTTCAAATATTTCCATTAATTTGTCAGGTAATGGAGCAAATTTAAAAACTTTTTCATTAATTTTCACAATACCCAGAGCGAAATCAATTGAAACATTATCTCCTTGCTTGTAAACGTCAACAACTTCTGGTAAAAGGATAATAGGCAGCCCTTGATTTACCGACGACCTGAAGAAAATTCTGTTTACTGATTTCGCAATAACAGCTTTTACTCCTACATAGCTTAACCCAACCGCAGGGTGCTCTCTGGAACTTCCACAACCGAAATTATAACCTGCAATTATAATATCATTTTCTTTTACTTTTTCACAGAAACTATCATCAAATCCTTTAAAAAGATGAGGAAGTATTTTTTCCGGTTCAGTACTTGTTACTGTATATGTCAGGTTTCCTGCAAACATAAGGTCTGTATTTAAGTTGTCAACATCTGAATAGTTCCATACTCTGTTACTATACCTGTTATCATTTTCATTAATAGTAACCGTTGTAGTTTGTTCTTTTTTATATGGAAATTTATCAGAAAAACCTGTTCCTCTAGGATCTGTAATTTTCCCATTCAGTGCAGAAACTGCTACAGTAGCAGGTGAGGCAAGGTAAATTGAAACTTCTTTGTTTCCCATTCTGCCTTTAAAATTTCTATTAGCAGTTGAAATTACATTAATATTATCAGGTGGAATTCCTTGTCCTGTACCAAGACACGGACCGCAAGACGGACTTAATATATTAGCTTTGGCATCTAACAAATCTTTTAATAAACCATCTTTCATTGCTTCCAAATAAATTTCTTTTGCTGCCGGAATTATCAATAATTGCACATCGTCAGGAATTTTTTTTCCTTTTAAAATTTTTGCAGCAATTTTTATATCCTCTATTCTTCCATTTGTACATGTACCAACCAATGCCTGGTTTATTTTTATTCCATCAACTTCATTAACAGCCTTTACATTGTCAACATGGTGTGGTGCAGCAACAACAGGAAAAACCTCACTTAAGTTTACTTCATATTCTTTAACGTAAGTAGCGTTTTCGTCTGCCCAAACAGATGTAGAGTTTTCCGATAAGAACATTTTCAGCATATCATCACAAGGAAAAACAGCATTTTTTGCACCCATTTCAGAAGCAAGATTAGCTATTGTCATTCTATCTGAAATGGAAAGTGTTTTCACACCATCTCCATGATATTCAATTGACAAATAATCTGCTCCGCTTGACCCAAGCATACCAATTATCCAGAGTGCAACATCTTTTGCAAAAACTCCATCATTCAACTTTCCTTTTAATGTAATCTTAATTGATTCGGGAACCCTAAACCATGTTTCACTTTGCTTCCATAACCCCGCTGTTTCAGTTCTGTCAATACCAGCAGCAAAAGAATTGAAAGCACCTGCGGTACAGGTATGACTGTCACTGCCAACGATTATCATTCCCGGTTTTGCATATTTAGCCATGATCTGGTGACAAATACCCTTTCCTACATCATGAAACTTTTTAATTCCCTGCGATTTAACAAAATCTCTAATCGCCTGGTAATCATTAGCTAATTTAGCATTGGTTGGAGGTGCATTGTGATCTAAAACTATTAACACCTTTTCGGGATCAGCTACCATTTCACCACCCATTTTCTCAAAAGTCTTCTTAATACTGGCTGAATTATCATGAGACAGTATTATTTCAGGTTTTTTAAAGACTATGCTTCCTGCTTTAGCATCAAATATTTTTTCTGCAAATGTTTTTTCCATAATATTTTTTTTTTAAATATTTACTTTTCTAACAACATCTATAACAGTACCATCAACCCATTTTATTGCAGCAATTACTTCATTACCAAGCTTTGCTTTCTTAGGTTTTCCACAAATTTTTTCAGCTTCTTCTTTTAATTCCCCAATGCTTTTTATCGGTAGTTTAGAATTTTTTACTTTTTCAATTAAATCTTTTCTTTTAGGGTTGATAGCTATCCCCCTTTCAGTTACAATAACGTCTATCAGTTCTCCGGGACCACAAATTGTTGTTACTTCATCAACAATCACAGGTATTCTATCTCTTAACAGTGGGACAGGTAAAATTGTGCATTTTGAGAATAAACAGTTTTGCCAGCCTCCAATACCATGTAAAAGATAACCGTCAGAATGCGTTACAACATTCGCATTGAAATTAACATCAATCTCTGTTGCTCCCAGTATAACTACATCAACCATTGTAGCAAAATTTCCTTTGCCGTGATAATTATAACTTGTAAATGGACTGGTATTTATATGATTAGCATTTTCTCTCATTGATCTAACACCTTCAAGGTCAAATGTCTGTCCATCTAATATATAATCAACAAGACCATCTTCAAGCATTTTGACAGGATATTTATTACTTCCTGCACGAATAAATCTTGCTTTTATATTTTTTTCTCTAATCATTTGCTCAAAGTATATACCTATTGATAAAGCTGTTCCTCCTGCGCCTGCCTGATATGAAAATCCCTCTTTTACGATTCCCGCTTCATCACAAAATTGAGCACACATTTCTGCTATCAATAACCTGTCAGGACTTTTGGTAATTTGAGTAGTTCCTGAAACAATTTTTTCAGGTATTCCAATTTGTTCAACTTCAACTACATAATCCACATAGTTACCATGAATCTGCCATGGAATACAAGGGAAAGGAACAATATTATCAGAAACAATAATAACTTTGTCTGCATATTGCGAATCTGCTAAGGCAAAACCCAGCAAACCACATGCTGAAGGTCCTCTATCGCCGGTTGCATTACCAAAAGCATCTGCTGTAGGTGCTGCAATAACAGCTATATCAATGAGTACTTCTCCGTCCTGAACTGCCTGATATCTTCCACCATGTGACCGCAATACACCAATGCCTCGCATTTTTCCTTCAGAAGCAAATTTTCCTAACGGACCATTCATACTGCCTTCAATATGGTGTATTGTACCATTTTCAAGATATTGTATTAAATGCTCATGACATGGAAATGAAGCAGAAGTAAACCATACTATATCTTTAATTCCTAATTCATTAATAATATCAAATATTTGGTTTGCAATTAAATCGCCATTTCTAAAATGATGATGAGTAGAAATTGTCATACCATCTTTTATTCCGGCTTTTATAAGTGCATCTTTTAATGAAGGAACAATTTTATTTCCATCATTTGGATAATCAATGCAAGAGGAAATTAGTGGTGCATGTTTTCTGCCTGTAGGTTTATGTTTTCCCACTCCTTTATATGGGATAACTGATTTCCCATTAATTTCAACGGGAACCATACGTCCAACAGCATTTCTTACTTCTTTAATTTTCTTCATCATCTGTTCTCCAATTTTTTGAAATTATATTCAAATTTATTGCAAGATTAATTGTATTTTGAGCTCTTTTTACCACAGGCGGGTCAATCATTTTTGTTCCCAATGATATGACACCCAAGCCTTTTTCAGTAGCTTCAATAAAAGCATTAACTATTTTCTTAGCCTTTTCTATCTCATCTGCTTCAGGTGCAAAATTTTCATGAATCACTGATATCTGGCGAGGATGAATACATCCCATTCCTTCAAATCCTAAGGATTTTGATATTCTAACATTTTCTTTTAATCCATCCATATCACCAACATCAGAAAAAACCGAATCTATAGGTTGAATACCTGCTGCTTTACAAGCATTAACCAAGCGTGTTCTTGCATAAAGAGATTCAGTAGCTACTTTTGTTCGTTTTACTCCAAGGTCGGCAGTAAAATCTTCTAAACCTATTGCTAAAGCAGCAACATTTTCGGAAGCAACAGCTATCTCAAATGCTTTTTCAACACCTAATGCACTTTCAATAATTGGCATGTAAAATATTTGTTCAGTGATATTATTTTTACTTTTGATTTTTTCAATTTCCGTATCCAATTTTTTGATATCTTCAGCATTTTCACATTTTGGAACTATAATAACATGTACATTATGCGGAACTATATATTTAAGATCTTCTATTCCTCTTTCTCCTTGATTTATTCTGACCATTCGCTCTGCACCATAAAAATTTACCTGACGTAATGCGTTCCTGACAAGAAATCTTGCTTCATCTTTTTTTGCAGGAGCAACAGCATCTTCAAGGTCAAGAATTATCCCATTCGGAAAATGAATACCTGCATTTAACATCATACTTGGCGTGTTTCCCGGCAAATACAGTCTGGAAAATCTGAATCTTTCCTTTGAAGATTTGTATTTGTTTTCTTCTATTAAATCGGGCAAAAATTGCTTGTCAGTATTTATTAACTGCTTAATTGCATATTCAAGGCGAGCGGATATCACAAATTGTAAAGCACCTTTATCTTCAATAAATACTTTAGCATTTTCTATTTCAAAAAATTCTAATGTACTTTTACACTGATTAATAATATCATCACCAAACATTATTTTAACTTTACTATTTAACTCTATCTGGATTCCTGAATTATCGGTTAACTCAAGTGTAATTTGACAATCGGACCTGATTCTTTGTCCAGTATTACCTGAAATTGCTATTTTATTATTATCCATTTTTATTTTTTTTTTGATGGTCAATTTACGCTAAAAGACCTCCTTTTTTATAAATAACAAGCTGAACATCAGAGAAAGGGATTATCTTGGTTGTTTTACCATTAGTTTTATTAACTAATTCTCCTGTTTCATAATTAATGCTGATGATATCCCCGTCTTTAGGTTCAATATTATTTATTGTCTCATAAGTTAAAATTGGGAAGCCAGCATTAATAGCGTTTCTTTCATAAATTGCCCCAAAAGATTTGGCAATTATACAATTAATACCCAGCGACTTAAAACAATCAACAGCTTGCTGGCGAGAGCTACCCGCTCCAAAGTTCTTTAGTGTAATTATAATATCACCTTTTTTAACTTTTTTGGCAAAATCTTTATAGCCTTTAAGATTATCAAATGTATATTGTCCCATTTCGTTGATGTCGGTAATAGTTAAATACCTATTATGAAAGATCATGTCAGTATCAATATTATCTTGTTGTATATACCACACTTTTCCCTCAACAAGTATTGGTTTTTCTTCAATTACAATATCTTCATCTTTTTTACTAATCTCTTTTTCTTTTTTTGAAGCAGCTTTAAATAGAACAGGTTTTTCAGGTATTTCTTCTTCTGTAGTAATGTATCCGGCTAAAGCAGATGCAGTAACAGTTTTTGGAGAAGCTAACCAGACTTCACCCATTCCTTGTTTTCCTGGAAAGTTTCTATTCCCTGTACTAATTGTTATTTCTTTTGGCCCATTTTGCCCAACTTGTCCGGCTGCGCAACCGGCACAACCGGCATTAAAAACAATTGCACCTGCATCTTTGAATATTTTAATCAAACCTTCTTCAAGGCATTGATCCCATATTACATTTGTTGTAGGAACTATTTTGAGAACGACGCCCGGCGCAACTTTTCTGCCTTTTAAAATATTTGCAACTACCCTCAGGTCTTCCATTCTACCATTTGTGCAACTACCAATAAAAGCAGAATCAATTTTAACATTGTTAACTTCTTTGACAGGTATAGTATCTTCAGGATGTCCCGGTTTTGATACTTTTTGAACAAAAGCAGAAACATCTATTTCTTTCACAAAATCATATTCAGCATTCGTATCAGGGATAATTATCTCAATATTTTTACCTGTTTTTTGTTGAAATTGCTTAATGATTTCAGGCGTTGGAGTAAACATAAAAATAATAGCTCCCATTTCTGTAGCCATCGATGCTATTGTTATTCTTTCATCTAAAGTAAGTTTATCAATACATTCGCCATACATCTCAACTGAATAACCAAGGAGGCTATTAGCTCCAAATATTTTTAACATATTAAGGATAAAATCTTTTGCTGTTACATCGGCAGGTACTTTCCCACTGAAAATTAGCTTAGCAGATTTTGGCACTTTAAACCAAACCGAACCATTTGCAAACGTAGCAGCAATATCCTGATCGCCCATACCTTGACCAAAAGCGCCAATTGCACCCATAATATTAGCATGTGAATCGGTAGATACAAAAGTGCTACCCGGCCACAATAATCCTTTATCAATAGCGAGATGCGTACCAATACCTTCATTGATATCAAAAACTTTAACTTCCTGTTCACGGGCATACATACGGCATGCTTGTTGATTTGCAGCATATTTCTGATCAGAACCTGTAGGATTACAATCAAATGTAAAAAAGGTTTTTAATGGATTATCAATATTCAAATTATGAGCCACTAAATTTTTCACAACATTTGCCCCTCCAAAATCACGTGCAACACGTGCATCTATTTTAATATCAACAATATCACCCGCTTTTACACTTTCTTTGTCTGAATGATTTGAAATTATTTTTTCAATTATATTCATAATATGACATATTTATTAAATTCAAAATTTATAAATCTTATCTATATCACTAATCTTTCTTTAAAAGGAAGAAAAGTCATAAAATCAGAATGATGAACAACATAAGCTTCTGTTGTTCTTTTAACCATATTGCCTTCTCCGGCGTGAGTTGCAATAATATGACAAACTTCAGCAGGAACACCACACTCTTCGGCTAATGAAACACCTGAAAAAGGATGGCGTAAATATTTGCCATAAGTTCCTTGTACAGCTTTACCGTTTTCATCAAGAACATACTCTAAAAGTTTTCCTACATCAGCGAGAATAGCACCAGAGATTAACACATCCATATTGCATGTTAACTCACCATGATACATTTCATTTATTTTATTACCTGCATCACGGGCAATATGAACAACCGAGCGTTTATGATCCATGAACGTAACTTTGAGGTCAGGGCCACAAAGTAGTGTGAAAGGAATTGTTCGTAAATCATCAGGTGTTAACGCACTTTTTTCAAGTGCTAACTCCCATGTTTTTGTTGTTTTTTCTCTTAAGCCCTCATCCTCAATCCATTCGAGTTCAGGCCATAATTCTAATACTTCTTTATTCATAGTTGTATGTTTTATAGTTTATTAATAATTGCATCAGTCATTTGCCTTGTTGAAGCAACACTTTTTTCAATAGCATCATGACTATCTGACATCTTCATCATATCAATAGTTCTGATCCTGCCTTCAGCAACTACTTCAGCAACTGCAGTACTAATTTTTTTTGCTATAGAATTCTCATCAATAAAATTTAACATCATACACGCAGATTCTATCATGGCAATAGGATTAGCTTTTTGTTGCCCCGCTATATCAGGTGCACTTCCATGAGTTGGTTCAAACACAGCTATTCCTCTTTCATAATTATACTGGGCGCTGCAAGCAAATCCCAAACCGCCAATTAATCCTGCAAAAGCATCTGAAACAATATCACCAAACATATTACCCGCTACAATTACATCATAATTTTCAGGATTCTTAGTAAGCAACATCATTTGAGCATCAATATTTGTATTCTGGAGTTTAATATCCGGATAATCTGCTTTTTGTATCTCTTTTGCCATTTTGTACATCATACCTGATGTTTCACGAATTACATTTGGTTTTTCACAAAGAGTTACTGATTTGTATTCATATTTTTTAGCATGATCAAAGGCTGCCCGAAGTATTTTTTCAGTGGCTTTTCTGGTAAATATCCTGGTAGATACCGAAATCTCTTCTACAGGGGTATCTCCAAAATTCTTTATAAACTTAGGATGTGTCATTAATGCATTGTAAACTTGTTCGGGAGGATTACTCCATTCAACACCTCCGTATAAACCTTCTGTGTTCTGACGGAAAATAACCGTATCTATTTTGGGTTCATCAATATCATTATCAGAACTTCTTCTCACAAAGTTCAGAGGGTTCCCTATATATGATCTGCATGGTCGCGTACATATATCTAAACCAAAATGTTGACGCAATCCAACAATAGGACTTGAATATACGAGACCTTTTTCTTTAAGCTCAGGTATTAATCCTTTAAACGCTT
>SDBV01003097.1_pt1 | contig 24743 bp, 28 predicted proteins | sample 2277081 | NCBI WGS metagenome assembly SDBV01 (sample SAMN10402039, study PRJNA504765) | marine sediment metagenome | isolation source: marine sediment core GS10_PC15, 223 cmbsf | place: Arctic Ocean: Southern Knipovich Ridge | collected 2010 | reverse complement strand
AATGATGCTGCCGCTCGCGCTGGTCGCCGGGTTCTTCATCGCGCCGAGCTTCGCGACCGAGCTGGCGTTGGTCGCCGGGCTCGCACCGCCGGGCAAGGTGACCGAGGCCTTCACCTGGTTATCGATGGCGGTCGTGGTTGGAGTCGCCTTGGGGAACGCAATATGCGGAGCCTTGGTCGAGGAGCTCGGCGTGTCGATCGTGTTCGTCGTCGCGAGCGGTGCCGCGGCGACCGCTGCGGCGATCGCGTTCGCGCGACGGCGAACTCTTGTTGCGGGACCGGACAACGGGGGGACTCCGTCCCCCTCGACCCCCTGACTCCCTCGACCCGTTCTCCTTGGACGTCGAACATCGGGGGGCTCCGCCCCCTCGACCCGTTCTCCTTGGACGTCGAACATCGGGGGGCTCCGCCCCCTCGACCCGTTCTCCTTGGACGTCGAACATCGGGGGGCTCCGCCCCCTCGACCCCCGCTCATGTGCGAGCGCCGGCCTACGGCCGTCGCTACTTCATTAGGGCGTAGCCGGCCGCAGCGAATCCCGCTGCGGTCGCTGTGACCATCACCGCCGCAGGAAGCGGCAGCGTTCCGCGGGCCCCGGCAATCGCGCCGGCGGCGGTGTCGGCGACGTCACAGGCGAGCCCGGCAACCAGCCAGGTGTTCTTCTGCTTGCGCGAAGCCTTGATCGCCCCCAACCCGAGTACCACGTCGCGCGCTCCGAATAGGCGGCCGAGGTACGAGGCCTGCGGATTGCTCTCGGGATCGAGCCCGAACAGGCGACCGGAGAGGTTCGGCACCAGCCACGCTGACGCACCGACCGCGGCGCGCCCGGCGCCGATCGCGTTGATCGCCTTCTCGCGGTCCTTCTTGCTCATGGGAAAACCCTATCCTAAGTACGAACCCAAGCGCCGGACCGGGCGGTCCGGCCGTTTGTCGTGCGCAACATGTCGCTTAGAGCCCTGATTGAACACGCCAACGAGGCACCCGAGCTGTCGAAACTCGCGGCCGACGCTGCAAGCGCGCCGCAGAGCGCCTTCTGCTCGGCATCGCTGCGGCCGTTCGCGATCGCGGCGCTGCTAGAGGCCGAGGAGTTCTCCGACAGGCCAGCGATCGTCGTGGCGACCGATGACCGCTCGGCGCGCGACATGGCGCTCGACCTGCGCGCCTACCTGGAGCCGCGCGCGGTGCGCTTCTACCCGGCGCGCGGCGTACGCTACGAGTCGCAGCTCACGCCGCCGCCGCATCTCGTAGGCCTACGCATCGCGGCCCTGGATTCTTTGGAACAACTGGCTCCACCCGGCCAAGGCCGTGCGGAGCACTCTGCTGAGGGCTCGGCTGTTGTCGTGGTCAGCGCGACCGCGATCATGGAGAGGATCCCGGACCCGTCGCTTCGCCCGCACGGATTCACGCTCCACACCGAACAGCAGCTCGACCTCGAAGCGGCACTCGAGAAGCTTGTCGCGAGCGGCTACGAGCGAGTCGAGCAGGTCGATGACCGTGGGCAGTTCGCAGCGCGCGGTGGCATCCTCGACATCTACCCCGCGACCGAGGAACGTGCGGTGCGGGTCGAGCTGTTCGGCGACGAGATCGAGTCGCTGCGGTGGTTCTCGACCTTCACGCAGCGCTCGCTCGGCAACGCGAAGGCCGTCGAGATCGCGCCGTCCGCCGAGCTGGACCCCGAATACCGCGAGCTTGCCGAGCAGGCAGCGACAGAGGCAGACGAGCAGCGGCCCGACATCGCCGAAATCCTGCCGGTCGACGAGTTCCGCTCGCTGGTCGAACTGATCCCCGAGCGGGCCACGATCGTGGTCGCCGCGCAGGAAGAGCTGGCGCCGGCGCTCAACGACCACTGGCAGGACCTGACGACCAGCCTCCACTCCGACGACGCCGACCACCTCTACCTGCCGCCCGACGAGGTCACCGCCGCACTCGACGAGCGCGTCGCGGTGCGCTTCTCGGCGGTCGCCCAGGACCAGCCGCACCAGCTACGCGCGCAGGCCGCCGACACCGCCGCCAAGTCGATCAAGGAGGCCGAGCCGGAGTTGGAGAAGCTGGTGCGCTCGGGCTACCTGACGGTCGTCGCGTGGTCGCACAGCGGCGAGGCCGAGCGCGCCTCGTACAACCTCGACCGGCTGCGGCCCGCACAACTCGGCGAGCGCGTCGGCCGCGAGGGCGCCCTGTCTTTTGCGACCGCGTCGCTGCGCAGTGGCTTCATCTCTCCGCAGTTGAAGCTGGCCGTGATCCCCGATCACCGGCTACTTCGGCGCCGCCGCGCCGAGCGTCCCGAGACACAGCGTGGCCGCGCGCTACGCGCATTCAGCGACCTGCGGCCCACCGACCTGGTCGTACACGCTGACCACGGAATCGCGCGCTTCACCGGCTTCGACACCAAGACCGTCGGCAACGTCACGCGCGACTACCTCGAACTCGAGTACCGCGGCGGCGACCGCGTGTTCGTGCCCACCGACCAGCTCGACAAGCTGAGCCGCTACATCAGCGCCGGCGCCGGCGAGCCGAAGCTCTCGAAGCTCGGCGGCAAGACCTGGGACAACATGAAAACCCGCGCCAAGCGCGCCGCGCGCGAAATGGCGGGCGAGTTGCTCAACGTTTACGCACAACGCAGGCGCCGCGCCGGCCACCGGTTCGAGGCCGACTCGGAGTGGCAGCTCGCCTTCGAGCAGGCGTTTCCATACCGCGAGACACCCGACCAACTCGAGGCAATCGAGCGCACCAAGACGGACATGGAGGCCTCGCAGCCGATGGATCGGCTGATCTGCGGCGATGTCGGCTACGGCAAGACCGAGGTCGCGTTGCGAGCCGCGTTCAAGGCCGCCAACGACGGCAAGCAGGTGATGATGCTCGCGCCGACTACGATCCTCGCGCAGCAGCACTACGGCACCTTTGCCGAGCGGCTGCGCGACTATCCGTTCTTGATCGAGCAACTGTCGCGCTTCAAAAGTGCCAAGCGACAGCGCGAGACGATTCGCGACTTCGGCGCCGGCAAGGTCGACATCCTGGTCGGAACGCATCGGCTCTTGTCGCGCGACGTGGTACCGAAGGATCTCGGGCTGGTGATCATCGACGAGGAGCAGCGCTTCGGCGTCAAGCAGAAGGAGGCGCTGCGCCAGCTACGCCTGCGCGTCGACGTGCTGGCGCTGTCGGCGACGCCGATCCCGCGCACGCTGCAAATGTCACTGGCGGGGTTGCGCGACATCTCGGCAATCGAGACGCCGCCGGAGGGACGCCGCCCTGTACACACATACGTCGGCGAATATGACGAGGAGCTGGTGAAGAGTGCTATCACGCGCGAGTTGGAGCGCGGCGGCCAGGTTTTCTATCTGCACGACCTAGTCGACACGATCGACGAGGCGGCGGAGCGAGTCGCAATGATCTGCCCGCAGGCGCGGATCGCGATCGCCCACGGACAGATAGGCGCAGCCGAGTTGGAACAGACGATGCTCGACTTCCTCCAGGGCAACACCAACGTGCTGGTCTCGACGACGATCATCGAGTCGGGGCTCGACATCCCTCAGGCCAACACGCTGATCGTAGACCGCGCCGACAAGCTCGGACTCGCGCAGTCATACCAGATCCGTGGCCGGGTCGGGCGGTCGCGCGAGCGCGCCTACGCCTACCTGCTCTACCCCTCTGCAGAGGTGCTGACCCGGGACGCCGCCTCGCGCCTGGCGACGCTGTCCGACTACACCGAACTCGGCTCTGGATTCAAGATCGCGATGCGCGACCTCGAGATCCGCGGCGCCGGCAACCTGCTCGGCGACGAGCAGTCGGGTCACGTGGCCGCGGTCGGCTTCGAGCTGTACATGCAGATGCTCGACGAGGCCGTCACGCTCGCGGAGCTGGCCGACGGCGAAGGCGAGGCACACGACGAGGCGACCGCCGAACCGGGGCCGGTGAGGCTCGACCTGCCGGTCGACGCCTACATACCGGAGTCCTACATCCCGTTCGAGGTGGCCAAGATCGACGTTCACCGGCGGATCGCGGCGGCGCGCGAGGCCGCCGAGATCGAGCAGCTGCGGATCGAGCTGAAGGATCGCTTTGGCCCGCCGCCCGAGCCGGTCGAGAACCTGATGACGCTTCAGGGTGCGCGCATTAAGCTCGGCGCGGCCGGCGCCCGCACGGTCGAGCTGCGTGGCGAGCGGCTGGCGATCGCCCCGGTCGAGTTGGATTCGTCCCAGGCGAAGGCGCTGCGCTCCCAGCTGGAGGGCACCGTCTACGAGTCGAGCACAAGGACGCTGCGGATCAGGGTCGAGGACGACGTCGAGCAACGACTGGCACTACTTGGCAGGGCGGCCACCGAGCTGTCGCGAGTCAAGCGCGAGGAATAACGGGGGGCTCACCGCCCCCTCGACCCCCGACATGCGGGAGCGTCCACCTACGGTGGCCGCACAATCAATAACGGGGGGCTCACCGCCCCCTCGACCCCCGACATGCAGGAGCGGAGTCACGAGGGGCTTCGCCCCTTCGAACCCCACTCATGTTGGAGCGCCGGCCTACGGCCGTCGCAAACCCGTCACGGTGGCCGCAAAGGGGAATTGCTCGGAGCCGCCTGAGCGATGGGGTCCGACGCTGGCCGTCCCCGGCGTCGTTATAGTCTTCTCCTCACGATGGGCAAAGCGACCAAACTGAGCGCAGCGGGCGCGCTGATCGTCATTCTTGCCTCGGCCGGCGTACTGCTGGTGAGCGGCTTGATCTCCGGCGTTGTCGGCGGCGTGCCGTCGGAAGACGTCGCGACGATCGACAAGGCCGGGAGCATCTCCAAGACCGGTCCGGACGGCTTCGATCACTGGTACGTAATCGTCAACAATTCGCAGAACGCCCAGCAGGGCGGCGACACCAAGAAGAAGAAGCCGCCTGACCCGAGCAGCACCGAGGGGCAGGCGCTCACGGCGCAGGTGATGGAGTTCCTGATCACCGGGGACTGGATCGCCGGCGAGGCCAAGGAGCGCGGGCTAAACGTGACCGACGCCGAGGTAAAGCGTCAGTTCACGCAGACCAAGGAACAGTCGTTTCCGACCGACCGCGCCTACAAGAAGTTCCTCAAGGACTCGGGTCAGACCCAGGACGACGTGCTCTTCCGCGTGCGGCTCGAGGTGCTCTCTAACAAGGTCAGGGACGCCGTCACCGAGGGCACCGACAAGATCTCCGATTCAGAGATCGAGGACTACTACGACGACAACAAGGACCAGTTCGCGCAGCCCGAGCAGCGCGACATCAAGCAGGTGGTGACCAAGGGCGAGAAGAAGGCCGACGAGGCTCGCAAGGCCCTGGAGAACGACGAGCGCTTCGCCGCCGTGGTCGAGGAGTTCTCGACCGATCCCTCGTCGAAGGCCAACAAAGGCAAGCTCGAGGGCGTGACCGAGGGAACCCAGGACCCGGCGCTCGACGGGGAGATCTTCAAGGCCGATAAGAACTCGTTGGTCGGGCCGATCAAGACAGCCCAGGGCTACGCCGTCTTCAAGGTGACGAAGATCCAGGAGGGTAGTCAGCAGACGCTGGCGCAATCGGAGAGCGGCATCGAGCAGCTGCTCGTCTCGCAAAAGCAACAGGACGCTCTCAACAACTTCCAGAAGACCTTCAAGAACACGTGGCGCTCGCGTACTGACTGCGCACAGGACTACGTCGTGCCGAGCTGCGGCAACGGCCGCTACGACAGCCTTCGGGCAGCCGCACCGGCGATTCCACCGACGCCCGGTCAGCCGAAGCCAGTGCCGGGCGCATCGGGTGCCGCGCCGGCAGCGCTCGACAACATTGACCCGAATGCCGCCACTTCACCCGTGGCCCCGCTCGAGGTGACCGACCCCTCCGGTGACCAGCCGCTCGCCTACACGCCTGCCGATCCGACAGCCGCAGCGCCGGCACCGGGCGGGCTCGGCGCAGGAGCGGGCCTTCAGCCCGGCGCGGCCGCCGGCCCCGGCCTGCCGCTCGCACTCGGTGGCGCGCCCCCGGAGACACCTGCCGGCGCAGGCGGCTTACCACCCGGCGGACTGCCTCAAGGGCTCCCCGGAGGCGGCGCACCACCGCCGCCGCCACCGGCCCAGTAGCGCCCGCTTGACTGAGCCTGGCTCGCTCGCCGACGCACTGGTCGAACTGCAGGCGATAGCCGAGCGGCTGCGCCGCGATTGTCCGTGGGACCGCGAGCAGGACGAGCGAAGCATCGTTGCGCATACGGTCGAGGAGGCCTACGAGTTGGCGGAGGCGGCGCACGCGGACGACGACGCGAAGCTCCACGACGAGTTGGGCGACGTGCTGTACCAGGTCTACTTCCTCGCGCTGCTGTTGTCCGAGCGCGGTGGCGGCGACCTCTCGAGTGTCGCGCGGAACTGCAAAGCGAAGCTGGTGCGGCGCCACCCGCACGTGTTCGGCGAGGAGGCGGCGGGCGCCGCGATGGCGAGCTTGCCGACCGATGCCGAGACGCCAGCCCAAGTGCGTGCCAACTGGGACGCGATCAAGCGCCGCGAAGATGCCGCCGGCGATCCGCTCGACCGAGTGCCGGAAAATCTTCCGTCGCTGCTCTACGCGCGCAAGATCCAGAAGCGTGCCGGCGCAGAGACTGGCGGTTCGGCGCAAATCTTGGCCGAGGCCGCCCGCGCGGCCAAGGCGGCCCCGGCTGGCGATGGTCACGGCGCAAATTCCCGCTACGACCTGGTCGGAGAGCTTCTGTTCGCCGTCGTGGGGCTCTCGCGCGAGCTGGAGGTCGACCCGGAGATCGCCCTGCGTCTGCATGCAGATAGGTTTCGTGAGCAGGCGAAGGCGAAACAGGGGAGCTAACAAACCGTGAGCAAGATCGATTCCGTGCGCGCTCGTCAGATCCTCGATTCACGCGGCAACCCGACCGTCGAGGTGGAGCTGCGGCTCGACTCCGGCGCGCTCGGACGCGCAGCCGTTCCCTCGGGCGCCTCGACCGGCGAGTCCGAGGCCGTCGAACTGCGCGACGGCGGCGACGCCTGGGGTGGAAAGGGTGTCGGCAAGGCCATCGCCAACGTCAACGGCGAGATCGCGGCTGAGATCGCCGGGCGCGATCCGACCGACCAGGCCGGACTCGATCGCGCACTGATCGAGTTGGACGGCACGCCCAACAAGGCACGCCTCGGAGCCAACGCAATCCTCGGCGTCTCGCTGGCGAACGCTCATGCCGCGGCGGCCGACACCGGGCAGCCGCTCTACCGCTACCTCGGCGGCGATGGCGCGCGCTTGCTACCGGTTCCGATGATGAACGTGCTGAACGGCGGCGCCCACGCCGACAACAAGGTCGACTTTCAGGAGTTCATGGTCGTTCCGGTCGGCGCCAAGAGTTTCTCGCAGGGCCTGCAGATCGGCGCCGAGGTCTTCCATTCGCTGAAGAAGTGGCTGAAGGGGCGCGGGCTCTCGACGGCCGTCGGTGACGAGGGCGGCTTTGCGCCCGATCTGGGCTCCAACGAGGCGGCGCTTGGCGCGCTCGTGCACGGCATCGAGGAGGCCGGCTACGCACCTGGTGTCGATGTCGCGATCGCGCTCGATCCCGCGACCAGCGAGATCTACCACGATGGCTCCTACAGACTCGACCACGAGGGGCGCACGCTGTCCTCTGACGAGATGGCCGCCTACTGGGCCGAGATCGAGGATGACTACCCGGTCGTCTCGATCGAGGACGGGATGGACGAGGAGGATTGGGAGGGCTGGCACACGTTGACCGAGCGGCTCGGCGATCGCTGCCAGCTCGTCGGCGACGACCTGTTCGTGACCAACCCGCAGCGGCTGACGCGCGGCATCGAAACCGGCGTCGCCAACTCGATCCTCGTCAAGGTCAACCAGATCGGAACTCTGACCGAGACGTTGGAAGCGGTTCGAATCGCGCGCGAGGCCGGCTACTCAGCGGTGATATCGCACCGCTCCGGCGAGACCGAGGACACGACGATCGCCGACCTCGCGGTCGCGACAGGCTGCGGCCAGATCAAGACCGGCGCGCCTTCGCGCAGCGATCGAGTCGCCAAGTACAACCAGCTGCTGCGGATCGAGGGCGAGCTGGGCGAGCGCGCCAGCTACCCCGGCTGGGACGCGTTCCCGCGCAGTCGCCTACAGCGAGCGTAGCGTCGCAAAGGAAACCGGGGCCAGGCCGCGAAAATCGGGTCGATGGCCTCCGCAAGGACAGCCCCGGCCGCTGGGCGATCGCAACGCCGGCGCCGGACTTCCGGACCAGCCCGCTCGCGGGGCGGCATCCGCTGGGACCGCGTAGCGCGCTTCTCGCTGCTGGTCGTGCTCGCACTGATCGTCGCGTCCTACGTCGGCCCGGCTGCGAATTACGTCGAGGCCTGGAAGTTCTCGAACCAGACCAAGGCCGAGCTAACGCAGCTCCAGCATGAGAACAAGCAACTCAAGAAGCGCTCCCGGCAGCTCCGCGACCCGACCCAGATCGAGCTGGAGGCGCGCCGCATCGGCATGGCCAAGCCGGACGAGAAGGTCTACGTGATCAAAGGCTTGCCGCGCCGAAACCGCTAGGCGCGAACATCAGGGGGACTCCTACTCCAAGGGGCGCGACATGACCCGAAGCGGGATACTGCGCGGGCTATGTCCCAGGAGAACGTCGAGATCGTGCGCCGCATCTGGGAGGCGTGGGTGCGCGGCGACATGGAGACCGTCGTCACCTTCTACGCCCCGGAAATCGAGATGGACTTCTCACACTTCGACTGGCCGGAAGAATCACTCTACCGAGGCCTCGAAGCCGTTCGAGGATTCCTTGATCAGTTTCGCGCATCCTGGGACCGCTACGAATCGAGGGTCGAGGAGTTCATCGACGCGGACGATCGCGTGGTCATTGTCTGCTGGCAGGGTGGTCGTGGCAACGTCAGCGGAGCGGAGGTCGAGAGGGCGTGGGCTCAGATCTACACCGTGCGCAACGGGAAGGCCGTGCGGATCGAGAACTACTCCGACAGGGCCGAGGCCCTGGAGGCCGTGGGGCTGCAAGAGTAGGAACCTCCCTACGGCCGTCGCAAACCCGTCACGGCCGCCGCGGACCTATGCTGCTTCTGCCAAGTCGGCCCACATCTCGGAGATCGGCACCGGTCGCCCGACGTGGAAACCCTGCGCGTAGTCGACGCCGTACTCCTTGAGCAGCGCGATCGTATCGTCGTCGCCGACGAACTCGGCGATCGTCTGCTCGACGAGACCCTCCGCGACCTGCGCCATCGCTTTCACGACGAGCTGGTCGGTGTGGTTGTAAGGCAGGTTCTGGATGAACTCGCCGTCGATCTTCACGTAGTCGAGCGGCAGGTGCTTGAGGTAGTAGAACGATCCGAAGCCAGTGCCGAAGTCGTCGAGTGCGAAGCGACAACCAAGGTCTGCCAGCCGACCGGCGAACTTACGCGCCTCGTCCATGTTGGCGATAGCGGCGGTCTCGGTCACCTCGAGGATCAGGTTCGACGGGTCGATGCCGGCAGCGGCGATCTCGCGTTCGATCACTTCGGACAACTCGGAGTCGCACACTGACACTCCGGATAGGTTGACCTCGAGCCGCAGCTCGTTGCCCTTGCGTGACTGCTGCGCTATCAGCCTGATCGCCTTCTTGACAACCCACTTGTCGATCTCGGTGATCAGCCCGAAGCGCTCTGCCGTGCCGAGGAAAGCAGCCGGCGGGATGATCGATCCGTCGCGGTCGACCATTCTGATCAGCAACTCGTACTGCGAAACGCGGTCGGTCGAGATATCGAGGATCGGCTGACAGTAGAGTACGAACAGATCATCATCGAGCGCCTCGCGAATCCGCTCCACCCAGTTGAGTCGCTCCTGCATCCGGTCCTGTGCGCTCGGCGTAAACAGCGCGGTGCGGTCCCGGCCACCCTGCTTGGCCTCGAACATCGCGAGGTCTGCGTCGACCAGCAGCTCCTCGCCACTGACGTCGTCATCGCCGTCATGAAGAGCGACGCCGGCGCTCGCGGTCACCCGACCGCCACCCGACACCGTGTAGGCGCGGATCGCTGCGATGAGGTCCTCGCTGACATCGAGCGCCTCGTCGATGCCCGCGTCTGTCATCAGTACCGCGAACTCGTCGCCCGACAGTCGCGCGACCACGCCTTCGGAGCGCTCCGACAGGAGCTGAGCGACGCCACGCAGGACCACGTCGCCCGTCTTGTGGCCGAGCGTGTCGTTCATGTAGCGGAAGTTGTCGAGGTCGAGCAGGATCACGGCGGCGTGGGTACCAGGGCCGGCTTTAGCGATTCTGTCCTTCAGCTCCAGCTCGAAGCTGCGCCGGTTGATCAGGCCGGTCAGCCCATCGTGCTCAGACTGATGCCGCAACCGCTCGGCAAGCCGACGCGCTGGGTCCGGCGCGGGCTCGGCTTTACGGTCGCGGGTGGGCAGGACGATCGCGTAGCCGATCAGTATCCCGGCAAGCAGCGTGCCCGGCAAAAGGAAGATGACCGACGCGCCAACCACTACCCACAGCGTCAGCACTCCGACCAGCACGACAGAACCTGCCGCGACCGCCATCCAACGGCGCACGGCGCCCTGTACGACCTCGGTCGCGGGGCTCTCGTCGGCAGAGTAATTCGTGGCTTCGACCGCCGGCTCGATCGAGCCGCGGCTATCGCCAGGCAGGTAGGTAGGTTCAGACACGGATACAGGACACCTTTTGTTTCTCCAGATCTTGCCGCTCCCGCACGCTTCCCTCCGATTCGTCCAAATTCGTCCAATGGCGCGGGCCAAAGTGCGGTTTTACAACTAGTTCGACCATGTGTCGGGCGATGCTCATCAATCATTCGTCCACGTCGGGCGCTCTGCTAGGTTCGTCGCGATGGACCCGGCCGTCGAAAATGCGATCGTCCAGTGGGAGGAGGGGCACAGCCGACTCTCGCAGGCAAGGCTCGAGGCGGCCCAGCGCGCCCTGAACCGCACCGTCCGCTCGATCCACTCCGAACTGCGGCGGCGTCTAGGCGGCGCGTTTCGGGTCCAGGAGCTGGTCGACCTCTACCAGCGCGACACGGACTGGTGCCTTGCGATTGCGCTCGACCTGGCGCCAGAGGGGTCGCCGGCCCCCGATCCGGCCGCCGCGATCGACGGCGCTTTCTACCTATACATGCGTGGGGCGTCTGACATTGCCGGCGGCAAATTAGTCCTGCGGTCGCCGTAGGCGGACGCTCCAGCATGAGCGGGGGTCGAGGGGGCGGAGCCCCCCGTTATTCGGTCCTGCGGTCGCCGTAGGCGGACGCTCCAGCATGAGCGGGGGTCGAGGGGCGGAGCCCCCGTTATTCGGTCTTGCGGCCGGGGCCGGCATCAGCCCTGCGAATGGTGATCGAGTCAGGGTCGATCCGCACGACGATCGCGCGGTGGCCGGCCCAATGTGTCCCGTACACCGGGTTGTCCGCGATCGAGGGGTCGATCCAGAACCCGTAACCCTCTCCACCGTGCTCAAAAGTCGCCTCGTAGCTGGGGATCTTGCTTCGCCGGCGGCCGCCACGGCGCCCGCGACGGCGTGAGCCGCGATCGTCGGATTGATCACGATCGCGCGACTTGTCGCGCGACTTGTCACGCGACTTGTCACGCGACTTGTCGCGTTCGGCGCGCCCCCGGGTCTCCCGACCTCGCGAGCTACGGCCCTCCTTGCGGCGCTCTTCCTGGCTCTGCTCATCGCGATCGCCGCCCGAGCGTCCGCGTCCGCCGCGACTCCCGCGTCGCGACCTACCTCTGCCGCCGCGCGACGAACGCGAGTCGGAGCGTTGCTCTGCGGCCTCGTCTTCTTGCTCGTCCTCGGGCTCGTCGTCGTCGTCGAAGACTTCAAACGAACCCGGCTCGGGAACCGGAATCGAGAGCGGATCGACGGCCGGGCCGGCGGGCTGCTCGGCCTCGGTCAGATCGTGCTCGCGCTTGAAACGCTCCAGCTGTTCGATCGAGATGTCGAGCTGGTGCGAAACCCAGGCGTCGGTCCGACCCTGTCGGACCCAGGCCCGGATCTGATTCATCTGTGAGCGCAGTGAGGGTTGGCGTGCCAAGTGCGGAGCTGAAGTCGTCGTGAAGCGAAGAAGGTCCCGTCGTGGCGCGCCAGTTGCTCCCGTCGCGCAAGCCGGAAGAACCTCCGAGATCAGCAATTCTACGCTCTGGCGCCTCCCGGCGCCTGCTGCCGTCCCCCTGGATTGGGACGGAGTGCCCAAAAAACGGGCGCAGCTGTTGATTCGTGACTCGCATTCCCTGGTTCAGTTAGTATCTACCTGGGCTGGTGCCCAGAGTAGGGAGGCAGCAAAATGCTCGTTCTGACCAGAAAATCGAACCAAAGCATCATGATCGGTGACGAGATCGAGGTTTCGGTGCTGTCGATCATGGGCGAGAAGGTGCGAATCGGGATCCAAGCTCCGCGAAGTATCCCGGTCTTCCGCAAAGAGGTCTATCTCGAGATTCAGCAGGAGAAGGCAAGCGGCAGCCGCACCGAGGTCGCCAAAGCCATCGAGGATCTAAGCGCAGAAAAAGGAAAGTAGCGTCGGCGGCTAGCCGAGTAGCAGGGCAAGAGTGCGGAACATTGCCCATGTCACGAATACGGCTGTCGCGGCGATCGACAACACGAGCGTGAAGAAGCGCAACGTCTGGTGCTTCTCTATGCGGTCGCGGCGACGGGCGCGGGTGCGCTGAACCGCGACCTTTCGAAGGTGCTCGCGGCGGCGGCGGTCCAGTACCGCTTCGCGCTCGAAATCGCGCTCGATCGACGCCATGCTCTGTCGCATTCTCATGTTGCGGTGGCCTTTCGGATACTGCTGGGTGGCCCGGAACGAGCGCTCAAGCTAACAAATCCGGCCGCCGAGCGCCGGTCGAGCACGTAAATCGCCCGCTCAAAGCCTTTTTCTGGACGCTTCCGTGCCTTCCACCCAGTGCTCGCCGGCGGACGAGTGCTCCTTCTTCCAGATCGGCGTCTCGGCCTTGATCCGGTCGATCATCTCGCTCGCGCCGGCAAACGCCTCGCGGCGATGCGCTGCAGCTGCGGCGACGATCACACTCGGCTCGCCGAGCGGCACGCTACCGGTTCGATGTTGTGCGGCCGCGGCCTCGAGCCCGTGCCGGCCGATCGCGTCGGCGACGATCACGGCAATTTTCCGCTCGGCCATCTCGGCGTAGGCTTCGTACTCGAGGCTGTCAACGCCTCGCGTCGTTCCCTGGAACGTAACTATCGCGCCCGCGCCAGAGCGACGCACGGAGTCGGCAAGATTCTCAAGCGACAGAGGCTGGTCGGTGACGCGTACGTCAGGCATCGCGTTCGAGTTGCTTGATTGGAACCAGAGCGCTGCCGGTCGCGCGGACCACTGCAGTCCCGTCAGCGGCGATGAGCGTGGCTTCGGTGAGGACCACCGATCCGCCCTTGTGCACCACCCGGGCCTCACAGATCAGCCTTCCAGGGCGCGCCGAGCTCAAGAAGCCGGTCTCCGGCTCCGGTCGGGCGGCAGTTGCGCCGCCGCTGACCGGCGGGATCAGCGCCAACTCGTCGCCCTCGCGCAGCACGACGTCCATGTCAGCGTACTCGCGGTTGACGGCCATCACGACCTTCAGCTTCTCGATCGGGTCGCGCATGCCGGGGCTGCGACCGATCTCCTCGATCGCGTCGCGCACCGTCGCCCCTTCGGCGACCTCGATCTCGAGCTCGCCGCTTCCCGCGAATTCGCGCAGTGTCGCAAACAAACGCACGCTGACAATCATGCGCGCATGCTAGTCGCTACGGTGCTAGCTGCGATGGCCAGGCGAGAGCTGAGCAGCGAGATCAAGATCAACGCAACGCCGGAGCTGCTGTGGCAGATCCTCACCGACTTCGGCTCCTACCCGGAGTGGAACCCGTTCATCGTCGAGATCGCCGGCACGCCAGCGCGCAACGCGAAGATCAGGGTCTGCGTGCAGCCGCCGGATGGAACGAAGATTCAGTTCAGACCTCGAGTGCTGGCGGTTGAGGCGAATCGCGAGCTGCGCTGGCTCGGTCGAGTCTGGTTCCCGGGCCTGCTCGACGGCGAGCACACGCTCACGCTGGAACCGCTCGACGGGGGCGGCACTCGCGTCCGCCAGCACGAGCAGCTCAAGGGTGTGCTCGTGGGCCTGTTTCACAAGACGCTCGACCGCACACAGATTGGCTTCGAGCGGATGAACGAAGCGCTCAAGCAGCGCGCTGAACAGCCGTAGCCTTGCCTCGGCACTGCCTGGAACTATCCTTTCCTCGATGGCAAACGCGCCCGAGAACAGCAAGCAGGTAACCCGGCAAGGAATCGCGCCGTTGGTCGGGCCTGACGATCCCCGCCGCTTCACCGATTCCGGCATCGAAGTCGACCCGTTATACGACGAGCACGACCTCGACGGTTTCGACCCGGAGACGCAGCTCGGAAAGCCCGGCGAGTACCCGTTCACTCGTGGTGTGCATCCCGACATGTACCGCTCGCGGCAATGGACGATGCGTCAGTACGCCGGCTACGCAACCGCAAAGGAATCGAACAAGCGCTACCGCTACCTGCTCGGACGCGGCGCCACCGGTCTCTCGATGGCTTTTGATCTGCCGACCCAACTCGGGCGCGACTCCGACGACGAGCGTTGCCTCGGCGAAGTCGGCCGTACCGGCGTCGCGGTTGACACGCTCGAGGACATGCGGATCGCGTTCGACCAGATCCCGCTCGACAAGATCTCGACCTCGATGACGATCAACGCGTCTGCGGCCGTGCTGCTGATTTTGTATGAACTGGTCGGCGAGGAGCAGGGCGTGCCCTCGGAGAAACTGCGCGGGACGGTCCAGAACGACATCCTCAAGGAGTACGCGGCGCGCGGCAACTTCATCTACCCGCCCGAGGGCGCGATGCGCCTGACGACCAACATCTTCGAGTACTGCCACCAGCACGTGCCGAAGTGGAACACGATCTCGATTTCCGGCTACCACATGCGCGAGAAGGGCTGCTCGGCAGTTCAGGAGGTCGCGTTCACCCTTTCCAACGGGATCGCGTACGTGCAGGCGGCGATCGACGCCGGACTCGACATCGACGAGTTCGGCCCACGGCTGGCGTTTTTCCTCAACGGCCACAACAACGTCTTCCAGGAGATCGCCAAGTTCCGCGCACTCCGCCGCATGTGGGCCGAGATCATGCGCGACCGCTTCGGCGCAACCGACCCGAAGGCGATGATGGTCCGCTTCCACACCCAGACTGGCGGCTCAACCTTGATGGCGCAGCAGCCACTCAACAACGTCGTTCGTGTCGCTCTGCAGGCGTTTGCTGCCGTCTGCGGCGGCACACAGTCGCTGCACACCAACGGCTACGACGAGGCGCTGTCACTGCCGACCGAACACGCGGCCAAACTCGCGCTTCGAACGCAACAGATCATCGCTCACGAGTCAGGTGCGACAGACACGGTCGACCCGTTTGCGGGGTCCTACTTCATCGAGTCGCTGACCGACCAAATCGAGTCCGACTCGCGTGAGCTGATGACGAAGGTCGAGGAGATGGGCGGATCGGTCGCGGCGATCGAGGCCGGCTTCATCCAGCGCGAGATCGAGGAGTCGGCGTTCAACTACGAGCAACGGCTGCGCACCAAGCAGGACATCATCGTCGGAGTCAACGACTTCACCGACGAGGGCGAGGAGATCGAGGTTGAGATCCTCAAGATCGAACCGCAGACCGAGGCCGAGCAGGTCGAGCGACTGAAGAAATTCAAGGCGGCTCGCGACGGCGAGCTCGTCGCGAGCCGGCTGGCCGAACTACGGGCAACGGCGCAAGGCGACGGCAACCTGCTCTACCCGATCAAGGAGGCTCTTCGGGCCGACGCCACGCTGGGCGAGGTCTGCGGCACGATGCGCGACGTGTTCGGGGAGTACAAGCCGCCGGTTTAGGCTGACCGAAGGCCGTGATGTCGGCCGGTGGTCACGGCTCGTCATGGCATAGGTGACGAAGATCAACCACCCGAGCGCGTGGTCGGGTGTAGGGTTCGATCCGTGAAGGTCACGCTCTACGGCATTCCCAGCTCCCACCCGGTCGAGGCGGCGGGGCTGATGCTCGACTACAAGGGCATCCCGCACCGGCGGATCAATTTCCTGCCGGGGCTCCAACGCAGCGTGCTGCGGCTACTCGGCTTCTCCGGCAAGAGCGTGCCCGCTCTCAAGATCGACGGGCGCAAGGTCCAAGGCACGCGCGAGGTCGCGCTCGAGCTGGATCGGATCAAGCCGGATCCACCCCTGTTCCCGACCGACCCGGAGCAGCGCGCCAAGGTCGACGAGGTCGAACGCTGGGGCGACGAGTTCCAACAGGTGCCGCGCACAATCATCTGGTTGGCGATGAAGCTCGCATCCACCAGCGACGCCGAGTCATACCTGCACGACGCCAAGCTCGGGCTGCCGCCCTGGGTGTTGGCTCGAACCTCGGCTCCGCTGGTAGCGCTCGCGCGCAAGGCCAACGACTCCTACGACCCAACCGTAGCGAAACTGATCGCGGAACTGCCCGAGCAGCTCGACAAGATCGACTCGTGGATCGCCGACGGCGTGCTCGACGGCGACGAACTCAACGCGGCCGACTTTCAAATCGCGACCAGCCTGCGACTGCTGATGTCGATGGACGACCTGCGCGAAGCGATCGAGTCGCGACCCGCCAGCAAGCTGGCCACGCGAGTGCAGCCGGATGCGCCCGGTCGCGCCGGGCCGGTGTTCCCGGCCGCATGGCTCGCGCCGTTGCGCGAACCGGTCGCTAACTGACCAGGGCCCGCTGCGCTGTTGTCGACTGCGGCGGCGGAACCGAAAGGAACCGTGCCTGCGACTCGAACACCCGCACCGGGGGGGGCGCGATCGACACGAAGTTGGGAACCGGGTTGGTGAGGCGATCGCGTGGCATCGCCCGCTCGCCGTAGATCATCACCCGCAACAGGATCCCCGGCGCCGCGCGCCACCCGTAACCACGGATGATTCGCCAGCCCCTGCGCCCGGCGAGCACGACACCCGACCAGAAGGTGACCTCGCCAACCACCCCGAGCGCCACCGCCAGCTCCGTCAGGCCGGAGCCGCTGACCCCGAAGAAGGGAGCCAGCAGGACCCAGATCGGCGTCGAAAGACCCGCAACCATCATCGAAACGCCGGTTCGTAGTTGAGACATGCGGTCTATTTCGGCGTTCCGCGCACGATTGGAGGCAGTTTTCTGGATGAAACGGGTATGGAGGATTCCGAAGCCCGGCGCCAAACTCCGGACCGATGGCGACCATCGAGCTACAGCGGACCCTGGTCAAGTCCCCGCCTGAGCTGTGGGACGAGCTTTCCTCCTCGGGCAAGCTCGCCACCTGGCTGGGTGACGTTCGCGTCACGGCCATAGATGCGCCGAGCAGACTCGAATGGGACGGCAAAAGCACCAGCGGCGTGATCGAGCTGGAGTCCTCGGGCTGGGGCACCAAGATTCGCGCCCGGGCGACGCCGCAGCCGACACACGTGATCGCGCGGCTGTCGGGCTCAGCGAAACGCCGCGAAGAGGTCGAGCGGCAGCTCGGCGGGCTGCTCGACGACCTCGGTTCCAGCTCGCTGAAGAGCTCCTAGCCCTCCCGCGCTACCACTCGCGCGGCGCGTGAGCCAGCTCCATGCCGTAACCGAGCACCGACGTCGGCGACATCACTAACTGGTAGAAGAAGAAGAAGAAGAAGAAGAACAGCGCGAAGCTTCCGAACGTGCCGGCCAAGTGCAGGCCGACCGACTGCATCGTCTTCTTCTGGCGGCGGTACATCGCCCACATCACGAGCGCGCTGATCGGCAGCACCGCCAGAGTCAGCGGGCCGGCGTTACCGGCTTTGGCCGGATTTCGCTCGGCTCCACATCGAGGGCGCTACTCCCCCGCTCCAACCACAACCAGGAACAACACGAGCGCAACAAAGGCACTCGCCATCGCCAGGCCGCCAGCGAGCGCTGGAAGCGCGCCCCAGACGATCGGGTTGCGCGGGTCCTCGGCGCGGGCGGCGCGGCGCATGCCGATCGCCGTGCCGATTCCCGAGCCGATTGCGACCCCGACCAGGATCGCCGCGACGAACAGCGGCCGCGGCTCGATCAGCTGCACGGCAGCGATCCATGCGATCAGCACTGAGGCCGCGCCGGCTGCGAAGCAAGGCGCGGTCACCTCGACGAGGCGCGGCGCGCGGGGATCCACGGTGGCGATCGATGCGGCGAGGTGGCGGACGGGCGGATCGTCTCCCTCGACCGCGAGCATCGGCGGCTCGCCGCTCCAGCTCATCCTGGTCGTTCGCGGCCGCCTGATCACCAGCAATGGAAGCCCCAACGGGAACAGAAAGATCGCGAGCAGCACCGCCCAGCGGGGACGGCGCATGCCGCACAAAGTCAATTCTCGATTGGAGCGCTCTCCGACCGAGTAGCCGCCCGCCAGCAAAGGCTCGACGATTTCTCGCTCGACCAGCTCGCCGGTCGCCTCGAGCGGGCAGTCAAGTTCATAGGTGCGTGGGGCCAGCATGTCGTCCATCGTAGGATTCGGCGGAGATGGCCTATCGCGACATCGCATACGAGCGTCAGGGACCGGTGACGCTGATCACGTTCGACCGGCCGGAGAAAATGAACGCGATCGCGCCGAGCACGCACGGGGAGCTGGTCGATGCCTGGCGTCGCTTCCGCGAGGACGACGATCAGCGAGTCGCCGTACTGACCGGCAGCGGCGATCGCGCGTTCTGCTCGGGTGGCGACATCAAGCAGTGGGGCGATCTCGAGCGCGGCATGCCGAGTTGGACCCCGGAGGAGCTCGACGCACACGCGCGTGGCGAGCGCGACGGGGTGCTCGGGCCGTCGCGCTGGACCGACATCTACAAACCGATCATCGCTGCCGTAAACGGCGTGGCGTTCGCGGGCGGCCTCGAGTGGGCCTGCTTCGCCGACATCCGGATCGCAGACGAGCGTGCCTCGTTCGGTGTCACCTGCCGGCGCTGGAACATCGGCCTTGCCGACGGCGGCACGCAACGTCTTCCGCGAATCGTCGGCATGGGCCGTGCGATGGAGCTGATCATCACCGGTCGCGTGATCGACGCGCACGAGGCGGAGCGAATCGGGCTCGTCAACGAAGTCGTCCCGGACGGTACCTGCGTCGAGCGCGCGTTTGGGCTGGCGCGGGAGATCGCCGACTTGCCCCAGCCGGCAATCCGAACAGACAAAGAGGCGGCGCTACGTGGTTACGGCGAGCCGCTCGACGAGGGCCTACGGATCGAGGCCGAGTGCTTCAACCGGCTGTTAGGAACGCCAGAGATACTCGAGGGCCAGCGCCAGTTCATCGAACGCGACCACCCCGACCGGTAGCCGGGGGTCGGATACCATTCCCGGCCCGATGCGCCGAAAGGTTCCTGAGTCATATGAGGAGAAGCTCGCCCAGCTAGAGGAGCTGCGCTTCGAGGCGACCCACGCCGGCTCCGACGCAGCGATCGACAAGCAGCACGCCAAGGGAAAGATGACGGCACGCGAGCGGGTCGAGAAGCTGCTCGACCGCGACTCGTTCAGGGAACTGGACAGCTTCGCGCGCCACCGCACACACGAGTTCGGCATGGACAAGAACCGGCCTTGGGGGGACGCGGTCGTGACCGGCACCGGCACGATCGACGGGCGCCCGGTGGCGGTCTTCAGCCAGGACTTCACCGTGTTCGGCGGCTCGCTCGGCGAGGTGATGGCGGAGAAGATGTGCAAGGTGATGGATGTCGCCGCCAAGATCGGCTGTCCCGTGATTGGCATCAACGACTCGGGTGGCGCGCGCATCCAGGAGGGCGTCGTGTCACTGGGCGCCTACGGCGACGTATTCGTGCGCAACGTCAATTGCTCGGGCGTGATCCCGCAGATCAGCGTGATCATGGGCCCGTGCGCCGGCGGCGCCGTCTACTCGCCGGCGATGACCGACTTCATCTTCATGGTCAAGGAGACCTCGCACATGTTCATCACCGGGCCCGATGTGATCAAGACGGTCACCGGCGAGGAGACAACCTTCGAAGAGTTGGGCGGCGCGATGTCGCACAACAGCAAGTCGGGCGTCGCGCACTTTGCATCAGCGGACGAAGAAGAGTGCCTCGAGGACGTGCGCTACCTGATGGGCTTCCTGCCACCCAACAACCTCGAACAGCCGCCCAAGCTCGAAACCGGCGACGACCCGGAGCGGATGGACCTCGACCTCGACCACGTTGTCCCTGACGACCCGCAGAAGCCCTATGACATGCGCGACGTGGTCACCCACATCGTCGATGGCGGCGACTTCTTCGAGGTCCAGGAGCACCACGCCCAAAACATCATCGTCGGCTTCTCGCGGCTCGGCGGACGGCCGGTGGGGATCGTCGGAAACCAGCCCAAGACGATGGCCGGTGTGCTCGACATAGACAGCTCGATCAAGGCAGCGCGATTCGTTCGCTTCTGCGACGCGTTCAACATCCCGATCATCACCTTCTGCGACGTGCCCGGCTTCCTTCCTGGCACCGGCCAGGAATGGGGCGGCATTATCCGTCACGGCGCGAAGCTCCTCTACGCCTTCACCGAGGCGACCGTGCCAAAGCTGACGATCGTCACGCGCAAAGCTTACGGCGGTGCCTACGACGTCATGTCCTCGAAGCACATGCTGGCCGACTTCAACTTCGCCTGGCCGACCGCGGAGGTGGCGGTGATGGGACCGGAGGGCGCGGTCAGCATCATCTACCGGCGCGACATCGAGAAGTCGCCCACGCCCGACGAGCGCCGCCAAAAGCTGATGGCCGACTACAAAGCGCGCTTCGCCAACCCCTACACGGCCGCCGAGCGCGGATACATCGACGACGTGATCATCCCGCACGAGACTCGACCGCGGCTGATCAACGCGCTCGAGCTACTGCAGACGAAGCGTGTGGAGCGGCCGAAGCGCAAGCACGGGAACATCCCGCTTTAGGATTAGGCGTCTATCTGGCGCACCCTGAAGAGTGCGACCTCGCGGCGCACTCCCTTCACCCTCCGCTCGCCGGCGAACGACCACTTGTACCCGCCGACGACTGCCTCACGAACATCATCGGTTGCCAACACGCTGCCGGGGCGAGCGATCGAGGTCACGCGACTGGCCAGGTTGACCGGGTTGCCGTACCAGTCGCCGAAGCGGTGGATCGCCTCGCCGCGCGCGACACCGGCCTTGAGGCCCGGAAAATCATCGCCCTCTCGCTCGGCGGCTTCTATCAGGTCGAGTGCCACATCGAGCAACGCATCGGCGTCGTCGGATACCAGCATGCCGGCGTCGCCGATCATCTTGATCAGCGTGACCGGCGGTCGCACGAGGTCGCCGATCAACGTCGCGAGCCGCCCCGCGAGGCCGCCCAACTCCTCCGGCCGGATGTCCTCACCGAGCCGCGTGAAGCCGACCAGATCGACGAAGCAGACGTTGACCTCCTGCAATCCCGGCACGGCGCCATCCTCGGCCTGCGCGCTGATCGCGACCTCGTTGCGAACCTGCTCGCGCATGTGCAGCTGGTAGAGATACTCGAGCAGGAAGATCGTCAGCGGGCGAAGGTCGCGCGCCGCCTGCGCTAGCCGCAGGCTCAGCGAATACTCGTCGAGATCGTCGTCGCCGAGCAGTGACTCTGCGATCAGGTTGCGCGTCGCCGCCGCGGTTCGAGCGGTCAGCTCGCCGAAGATACGAGCGATGTCGAGCAGCCCCTGCTCCGGGATGCCGGCCTCGACGAACGTGGCCAGCGCCCTCGCCGCCTCGACGTCCGAGTCGTCGAAAAGCACGGCATCGGGGTCCTCGACCGGCAGCCCGCTGGCTCGGCGCATCGCGAGCAGGAACGACGGGTCGAGCCCAACCGACTCCGCCGCCTGTTTTGCGGTGTACTTCTCCTCGTGCTGAAGAACGCGTGCGACCGGCAGTAGCGGAAGCCGCCCCTCCTCGACGGCCTGCTTTAGCTCATCCGGCTCGGCTCCGGTCTCGATCAGCCCGGTCAACAGCGCGATCCGCGCCTCGCGCTCGGACCCGCTGAGGCCGTCGAGCAGGCCCTCCTTCTCGAAATCCATGGCTGCAGCCTACTGACGGTCGGGCACGATCTCACGCCTGAGTAGGGTGGCGCGTTATATGGGCGTGCCGCTACCTCCCTTCCAGAACTTTCTCGATCAGCACCGCGACGACGTCTACCGGTTCCTGCTGGCGTCGGTAGGCCCGAGCGAGGTCGACGACTGCTTCCAAGAGACCTTCCTTTCGGCGCTGCGCGCCTACCCGCGCCTGCGAGGGGACTCGAACCTCAAGGCATGGGTGATCACGATCGCGCACCGCAAGGCGCTCGACACTCATCGGTCGGGGTCGCGACGCGTGAAGCCACAGCCCGAGTTGCGCGAACACGGCGCGCACCAGCGCAACGGACACGATCCCGCGTTGTGGGCAGCGGTACGCGGGCTGCCGCCGAAGCAGCGGGCCGCGGTGGCACACCGGTTTGTCAACGACCTGCCCTACGCGCAGATCGGGACGGTGATGAGCTGCTCGGAGGATGCGGCGCGGCGTAGCGTGCACGAGGGTTTGAAGAGATTGAGAGAGGAGTGGGTGAAATGAGCTCGATCGAGACCGCGTTGAAGCGCGGGCACAAGGACGACGTTTCGAGGGAAGCCTCTACCGCTGCCGTCGCGTTCGCCGACGCGGCGGCATCAAGCGGCGCACTCGACGTCGCCTACACCGAGGTCGAGCTGCCAGTCGGCACAGCTTTGGTAGCGGCGACCAAGCGCGGCCTGGTGCGAATCTCGTACAGCAACCTCAGGGACGCCGACGAGACGCTTACCGACCTGGCAGCACGGATATCGCCGCGCATAGTCGAGGCGCCAACCTACTTCGACGGAGTGCGGCGTGAGCTGGACGAGTACTTCGCCGGTAAGCGCACGAGCTTCGACCTGCCGGTCGACTGGTCGCTGACCGGCGGCTTCACACGCAAGATCCTCAAGCGCACCGCAAGGATTCCCTACGGCGAGACCGCCACCTACGGCGAGATGGCCAAGGCGGCAGGCGCCCCGCGCGGCGCGAGGGCGGCCGGCAACGCGCTCGGGTCGAACCCGATCCCGATCGTTGTCCCCTGCCATCGCGTGCTGCACGCCGGCGGCGGACTCGGCGGCTACACCGGCGGGCTCGAGAAAAAGGAGCTGCTGCTCGAGCTAGAGGGAGCGTTGCCGCCCCGGCTTTCAGATGTTTGATCTCAGAGCGAGATCGTCTGCGGCTTGACGACGCCGGCGTCGAGCGCCTCGATCGCCCCGAGCGCGATCGCGAGGTCCTGAATCGCGAGGCCTGTCGAGTCGAACAGCGTGATCTGATCGTCGTTCGTCCGCCCGTCGGCCAAGCCTGCACAGACTGGCCCTAGCTCGGTCACGTCGTCGCGCTCCACCATCCGCTCGGCCGCAGCTCCAGTCAGCTCGCCGCCGTGCGTCGCCTGCTGCCACTCGTCGCAAAACAGGTGGCCCTTTTTCTTGACCCGTGCGATCGCGTCGATCGTTGCCTCGGCCTTTCCGGGGCCGTCGGCCCCGAGCAGGTTGAGGTGCTGGCCGGCTCGCAACCGCTCGGCAGTGATGACGGTCTCGGCCCCGGGCGTGACCGTACACACAACATCGCACGCGAACGCCTCGTCGAGGTCACCGATCTCCCAGCCGAGGTCGGCAGCGACGCGCCCGGCCGCCTCGGGGTCGGGGTCGAAGCAGACCCCAGGGCCGTACTCGGTATCGGCCATGCAGCGGCCGACCCAGTGTCCGTGCAGACCGCAGCCAACCAGGCCAACGCTGCGAGAGTCCTCGCGCGCCAACTCTTGCGCGGCGACCGCCGCGACGGCGCCGGTGCGCAGCGCGGTCACGGCGCGCGCGTCGAGCATCGCCAGCGGCTCGCCGTTGTCGGCGTCGGACACGAGCACGATCCCGGTGACTGTAGGCAGTCCACGCCGTGGGTTGCCCGGAAACGAAGTGACCCATTTAAGAATCGCGAGCCCCTCGCCGCGCACCGGCATCGCGCGGAAGTCGCCGTTCGGCGGGCTCGTCAGGTAAGTCTTGGGGGGCATCTGCCACTCACCGCGAGCGAACGAAACGAATCCGTCGCGTACCCGCTCGATCGCTTCGGGCGGGGAGACTGCGGCGAGCACCTGATCGTGGTCGAGCACGGAGATCGTGGCCATACCGATATCCTCTCGCAAACGATGCCTTCGAACGGTAGACAGGGCCCGCAGCGGCCATCTCTTCAGATCGTCGCGCCCGGCGCAGGGCCCGAAGAGGCCGCGGCGATCGCAGCAGCGCTCGAACGGTTTCTTCAGGACACGGCGCCGACGGCCGCCCCGCGCGACTCGGCGGCCAACCCGTGGGGCCGCGCCGCGCTGCTCGAGGGCGTTGGTCTTCCTGCGACTACATCTTGGGGGGACGCCAAGCCCTGGCGCTGAGCCCCGCGATTCGTTAGAACTGCCCTCTACCCATGTAAGGAGAAGTATGGCTTCAGTAAAGATCATCGAGCTGATCGGAACATCCGGCACCAGCTCAGACGACGCCGTTCAGCAGGCGCTCGAGGAGGCGCGCGCGACGCTGCGCAACATCAAAGCCGTCGATGTCATATCCACCGGTCTGCGCGGCGACAGCCTCGACGAGTGGCGCGCGCACGTGCGGATCGCGTTCCTGGTCGAGCGGGTGGGCGAGTAGCCCCTAGGTATGTTGGGCGGCCACCGTAGGTGGACGCTCCAGCATGCCGGGGGTCGAGGGGGCGGTGAGCCCCCCGTTATTCCTTGGGCGGCCACCGTGATGGGTTTGCGACGGCCGTAGGCCGGCGCTCCAACATGAGTGGGGTTCGAAGGGGCGA
>SDBV01003096.1_pt1 | contig 24754 bp, 17 predicted proteins | sample 2277081 | NCBI WGS metagenome assembly SDBV01 (sample SAMN10402039, study PRJNA504765) | marine sediment metagenome | isolation source: marine sediment core GS10_PC15, 223 cmbsf | place: Arctic Ocean: Southern Knipovich Ridge | collected 2010 | reverse complement strand
GAAAATCTACTGTAACTAAGATAAAAAAATCACAGAAATAGTATACTTAGGGTTAAATAAAGTCTGTTCATAAACTATTAATAAACGCGTCATTGCGAGAAGCGGAGCGACGAAGCAATCTCATTATCAGCAAGATATGCGATTGAGATTGCTGGTTTTACTTCGTAAAAATGTTCGCAATGACGGACTTTATGAACAGACACTTCTAAATAGTTAAATGGTTAGTTTGCAAATGATATAAAAATGCAATAAATTTGTTGTAAATTTATCTCTCAATTTTTAAAACAGATATATTATGCTATATACAATAAAAATAAATGATAGTTCTACAAAGGCACAAAGTATTATCAATTTACTTAAAACATTTGCAAAAGATTACGATTTTTTGCAGATATACAAAGGGTCTGAGTATGAAATAACAGAAGAAATGAAAAAAGAGCTTGACCGCAGGTATGAACATTTTCTTCAAAATCCTGATGAAGGCAAAAGCTGGGATGAAGTAAGACGTAACCTACTAAAGAAATGAAACATAAAATATCAATAAATATCAAACAATATAACCTTGCAACCATACAACCATATAACCATATAACAATAAAACAATATAACAATTTAACAATATATCAATGAATATCAACTAATATCAAGGAATATCTATTAATTTAGAAAAAAGCATGAGTAAACTACTTACAATATCACTGTCTCCACATAATTATGGAGATGACTCGGTAAAGAAAATAATGTATGGAGTAGTTATTGCATTACTTCCTGCTTTAGCTGTTTCTGTTTATTTTTTTGGTATAGGAGCAATTATTGTAAATTTTGTTGCAATTACTTCGTGTTTAATTTTTGAATTTTTGATTTCAAAATATCTTTTAAAGGTAAAACCCACTATATTAGATGGTTCTGCTATAATTACCGGAATGTTGCTTGCATTCAACGTTCCAAGTAATTTGCCTGTGTGGATAATAATAGTAGGAAGCTTGGTAGCTATTGGTATTGGAAAGATGTCATTTGGAGGTTTAGGAAATAATCCTTTTAATCCTGCATTAGTTGGACGTGTGTTTTTATTAATTTCATTTCCAGTTGAAATGACAAGCTGGCCAAAGGCAATCATTTCAAGATTAGCATACACTGATGCTGTTACAGGAGCTACTCCATTAGCAATTCTTAAAGAAGGCATTAAAAGCGGGGAATCTATAACCGACTTAATGGCAACTATACCTTCACACCTGCAATTATTTATTGGAAATATTGGCGGTTCATTAGGTGAAGTTTCAGCAATAGCATTGATTATAGGTGGTCTTTATATATTAATCAAAAAAATTATTACCTGGCATATACCGGTTTCTATGATTGGTACAATCATTATTTTCACCGGTATTCTCTGGTTAATTGACTCTGAAAAATATGCTGACCCTTTGTTTCATATATTAACCGGTGGTATTTTATTAGGTGCTATCTTTATGGCAACTGATATGGTAACATCACCTATGACACCAAAAGGCATGCTGATATTTGGAATCGGGATTGGAATAATAACTGTTGTTATCAGGGTTTTTGGAGCATATCCCGAAGGAGTATCATTTGCAATATTAATTATGAATGGTTTTGTCCCGTTAATCAATAAATATATTAAACCAAAACGTTTTGGAGAACACTGATTTCACAGTTTTCACAGATGAATAAATTATTAAATATATGAATGAAGTTTTCCGAAAGTTTAAAACTTTCGGAAAGCTATATCCCGATAAAAGACATTGTATTATTAATTTTTCGTGATAATTCGTGAAATTCGTGTCTAAAATTATTTTCAGATGAAAAAAGAATCAACATTTTTGAACATGGTGCTTACACTTTTTATTATTACAGTACTAGCATCAACGGCACTTGGTTATATTTATGAGCTTACAAAAGAACCTATTGCCCAATCTAAAATAAAAAAGAAGCTTAGGGCTATAAAACAAGTTGTTCCTGAATTTGCAAACAACCCCGATGAAGAAAAGTATAAAGTTGCTTCTCCCGATGGATTGGATAGTCTTGAATTTTATCCAGCCAAAAAGGACGGGAAAATTGTAGGAACAGCTATTGAAACATATACTACAAAAGGATTTAGCGGATTTATAAAAATTATGGTAGGCTTCAAACCTGATGGAACTATTTATAATATTTCAGTTCTTGAGCATAAAGAAACACCAGGTTTAGGAACAAAAATGGCAGATGCTAAATTTAAAAACCAGTTTATAGGTAAAAATCCTTCTGATTTCGTCTTAAATGTTAAAAAAGATGGTGGTCAGGTTGATGCAATCACAGCAGCAACAATTAGTTCAAGGGCATTCTGCGATGCAGTTCAAAAAGCTCATGATGCTTATAAAGAACATAACATAGTAAATTGATTAAAAAAAAGAATTTATATAAAATTGAGTTAAGTATAAATAAGAGAATGTTACTGGGCACTGGGTGCTGGGCACTGGGTGCTGAGTGCTGTAACCCTGAGCCCAGAGCCAAGAAACCAGAACCAAGAACCCAGAACCCAGAAACAAAAAAGATAAATGCGAAAAATAAATTTTAATAAAAACATTGGAATTCCGATACAAAATAAAATAAAATGAATCAGTGGCAAAATTTTTATAAGGGAATATTTAAGGAAAACGGAGTATTTGTTCTATTACTCGGTATGTGTCCGACATTAGCTGTTACTTCATCTGCAATAAACGGATTAGGAATGGGAATGGCTACAACTTTTGTTCTTATAATGTCAAACATAGTAATATCATTAGTTAAAAATTTTATTCCTAATAAGGTTAGAATACCGTCGTTTATTGTTATTATTGCTTCATTCGTAACCATTGTTGACCTGGTTATGGAAGGATATTTACCCGACCTGCACGAACAATTAGGTTTATTTATTCCGCTTATTGTAGTAAACTGTATAATACTTGGCAGAGCCGAAGCTTTTGCCTCAAAAAATACTTTTATTTCATCAGCAATTGACGGATTGGGAATGGGCTTAGGTTTTGCTATGGCTCTGACAATGTTAGGAGGTATTCGTGAAATTTTAGGAAGCGGCTCAATCTTTGACTTTAAATTTGTTAGTGAAGAAGCAAGTACTATTTTACTTTTTGTATTACCCCCTGGTGCATTTATTGCATTAGGCTATCTAATTGCTTTTATTAATCGTGTTAGAAAAACGACATAAGAGTTTAAAGTCTAAAGTTCAAAACCTGAAACTTATAATGACAAAAAGGCTGAGGCTAAGGCTAAGAATAACAACTGAATGACTATTAATGACTATGAATAACTATCAAATGATCAATAACAAATAACAAATAACCTACTATCATGGAATACATTATTATCATAATTTCAGCAGTATTTGTTAATAATATTGTTCTGGCACAGTTCTTAGGAATTTGTCCGTTTCTTGGTGTATCAAACAAGGTATCTACATCTCTTGGTATGGCAGGTGCGGTAATATTTGTTATGGTTCTGGCTACTATAGTAACCTATTTACTACAGACATATATATTAACGCCGTTTGGACTGCAATTTTTACGAACTATCACCTTCATACTGGTAATTGCTTCATTAGTTCAATTAGTTGAAATTGTTCTTAAAAAAGTTAGTCCGCCATTGTTTCAGGCATTAGGTATTTACCTGCCTTTAATTACTACAAACTGTGCAATATTAGGTGTAGCAATATTAGTAATACAAAAAGATTACAATCTTTTAGAAGGGGTTGTTTTTGCAATTGCAAATGCTATAGGTTTCGGATTAGCATTAGTTATTTTTGCAGGAATAAGAGAACACTTAGATTTAATGAATATTCCAAAAGGAATGAAAGGCGTGCCTATTGCATTGCTTATTGCAGGTTTACTTTCACTGGCATTTATGGGATTTGCGGGGATTGTTTAGTAATTTATCACGCAAAGACGCAAAGAACGCAAAGAAAAAACTTTTTTATAAATTTACGTCTTAAATTTAAAAAATAAATTACAAAAATATCAATTTTTGGCATAAATACTTTAAATAAAAAATTTGAGGACGACAATTGGATAGTATTAATTGACAACAAATAAGCACTACATACAACATGCGGTATAAAATATTTGGGGTGATTCAACAAAAATCGTAAGTAGTTTATAAATAATAAATAAATACATTACTTTTGAATAATCTAAATTTGGAGGAAAAGAAATGAAGAAAATGGTTTTATATATAATGGTAATTATGGTATTACCATTTTTGTTGGTTATCGCAAGTTGTAAAAATAAAAAAGATAAAGCGAAAACTTATTATGAAAGTGGTTTGGCGGATTATGAATCACAAGATTATTACGGAGCAATATGGGATTATAATAGAGCAATAAAGCTAAATCCAGATTTTGCGGTGGCTTATTTAGACCGTGGCAATGCAAAATATGAAACAAAAGATTATTTCGGGGCAAGACAAGATTATAATAAAGCAATAAAACTTTCTCCTAATGATACGATCAAGAGTAAGGCTTATTATAATCGTGGTCTTTTAGAATATGAATTAGGAAATTATATTAAAGCAATACAATGTTATAATAAAGTAATAAGACTTGCTCCTGATGATGAGGATGCTTATTATAATCGTGGTGGTGCAAAATATGAATTACAAGATTATAGAGGAGCAATAAAGGATTATAATAAAGCAATAAAGCTTGACCCTGATGATGCGATGAATTATTTTAAATGTGGTAATGCAAAAAGTGATTTAAAAGATTATAGAGGTGCAATAAAAGATTATAATAAAGTAATAAAGCTTGACCCTGATTATGCGGTGGCTTATTATAATCGTGGTCTTGCAAAATGTGAATTACAAGATTATAGAGAGGCAATAAAGGATTTTGATAAAGTAATAAAACTTCACCCTGGTCTTGCGAAGGCTTATTTTATTCGTGGTACTGCAAGATATACAATAGGTGAAATTGAAGGTGCTTGTTCGGACTTTCGTAAGTCAGGAGAACTTGGCAGTAAGGCTGCATACGATGCGATAAAAGAATATTGTCAATAATAAATAAAAGTAAACGTTAAAAAATAAGCTAGCTTTTTATTATTTGATTCTGTCTGGATACAAAAAATTAGCTTGAAATAAATAAGACGTGGGCAAATATAATGATAAAATATCAAATAACAAAAAAAAATTATTGACAAAGAAAAAATGTGTGCCACGGTTTAAAAACCATTATACGCATAAATAAGTGGAATATTTCACTTTTACATATGTTGTAAACCATATTTTAAGTATAATGAGATTAACACCTGAATCATTCGCAAAATTTTGGAAATTATTTGTAGAAAGTGTAGAAAACACGAATTCATTATGGAATTCTGATAATGAATGGAATATTAATGTTATATATAAAAAAGAAAAAAATAACCATTCACTTTTAAAGAAAATAGAAAAAACCTTTGACGGTTTGAAGGCTGATTTTGAGTATAGAAAAATAGATATTGTAATATATTCAATTGAAAAATACAAATGTATTAATCATTATGACAATGAAGGAGAAGAAAATACAAATATTCCAATAGGATTAGAAGCAATAATAGAACATGAAAATGATTATAGAAAAGTATTTGAAGAAATAAGAAAACTAATTGAATACAGATCCAGACTAAAAGTATTAATTACTTATCCAAAAGATATAAATTCTGAGAAAGCAATTCGTAAAAAATTTATTAAATGTATTAAACAGGCTAATTCATTTCTGCCTGAAAATGATGAAACAAAATATTTATTGATAACAGGATATAATAATAATAATAAAATTAGTTGGAATTTCTTTAAATCAACGAAATATACCAATTGGGAATTTATAAAAACATAAATATTCAGAGTTCACAGAACCTAATAGAGTACATCAGTTGACGGACCTGTAAGTGTTTGAGAAAATAAAAAATAAATAAAATCTGTGATAATCTGTGGTGAAAAAAAATCAACAAAAAATCATTCTACTTCAAAAATCTCATCTCTATCCCATTCTAACCAATATTTAATACCAAGCTCTCTGATAAGCTTCCAGTATCCTGAAGTTAGATTACCATATTTTATTATGCCCTGATTGATGTCTGATTTTATCTGCTTTAAATACTCATCTTTTAAACGTAATTTCTTTTTATAGTTTTTGTAAATGAAAAGTGCTTCAGGTGTAGAAATTGAATCAGTTGCAATTTTTATTGTTCCATAACCAAGAGTTGCCCCTGTGCTTATTTGCAATCCGTCGTTTAGACAGCTAATAGGAGGGATGCTGCCGGCATAAGAATAAACTTCTAATTTGTCTATTTCTGCATTAAATATTTCTCTTGCCTTTAAGCCCATTTTAGCTCCGATAATAGAATATATGCCAAGATGTCTGTGAAATTCACTTGTTAACACACAAAGCTTCCATTCTTCGTTCCCGTGTCTTTTAATAATTTCTTTCTTATGTTGGCGAATATCATACCTGTAAAGCTCAGGTGTATCAGGGAACTTCTCAAATATGATATTTTTTTCTAAAACATAGTTTTGGGCAAGAATTTCAGGAATTTTTTCACGAATTGCTTTAATATTAAAATTTTTGTTCAAATAATGATTGGGAGCATCAGTAATAATCTCCATATCAAATAGTTCAGGATATAAAAAATATACAGGTATTAAATCATCCAACAGCTTTAAATGCTTATTGTTAATTCTTTCCATAACATAAGGCTGACGGTGGGAGAAGGAAATTATTTTTGCATAGGGAGTTTCAATTTTTTCTATTGTCCGTAACAATTTTTCATCAAAAACAGCCTCTTTGTTATCCAAATTTGAAATAACATCAATTATCAGGTTTGTTGAAAAAACAAATTCAGCTGCTTTTTTATCCCGTTCGTAATTACTACCTGCAAGAAGTCCTCCCCTTTGGGGAGGATTTAGGAGGGGCTGGGGCTTAATTTCTTTGTTATACCAGATGATTTTTTTTATATTGCTTTGAATTTCTGAAGATGTTTTTAATGCATCATAAAGATTAGTTAATGACCCAAGGCAGATAATTGTTACAGGTTCATCTGATTTATTTATTTCGTCGATAATTAATTCAGGTGCACTTTTACTGACAGAAATATTAATGTTTTTTTCATCACTCCAGGGGATTTTTTTACAAAACTCCCGCCAATCGGGAGGTGGCGATTTTAATTCTCTTCCGGCAGTAACAGGTATTTCTTTTTGGTTTAATTTATATATAAGATTAGCTACTTTTTTCAAGCCATTTTCCGGAGCTAAAGCTCCGTCACAGGTTGTTATAGCAAGTATATCTATTTCGTTAATAGCTGTAAACAGGCAAATTGCACGCAAATCGTCAGGTGCAGCATCAGTATCTATAATTAAAGGGTATTTTACGTTTATAGATTGTGCCGAACACCGGAAAATAAGTAAAATAAAAAGTAAGGCAAGAATGATGCGTTTGTTCATTCAAATTAATTTTATCAGAAAACAATCAAATCTAATATATTTTTTTTTAAATTTGCAAATGTTAAAAAAAAATATTTCAAAATGAATAACATTCTTTTGTTTATCAGTGGTTCTGAGATTTTTATTGTTTTGTTAGCTGTTTTGTTGCTTTTTGGGGCAAAAAAAATTCCTGAAATTGCAAAAGGACTGGGAAAAGGAATGAGAGAATTTAAGAAAGTTACAAACGATATTAAAAAAGAGTTTACAGAAGAAAATTCTGAAATAGCAAAAGGGGTAAAAGAGATTAAAGAAACTGCAAGCGATATTAAGAAAGAAATTAGTGAATCACAGGATTTTGGAACTAATATATCAAAAGGAGTGAAAGAAATTAGGAAAACAGCAAAAGATATTAAGAAAGTGTTTAAAAAAAGTTCAGATAAACTGAGCGGTTAAGAAGATTATATTTTTTTAATATATTGAACAAATAGTATTCTTTCATAAATTTACTGAACAGACAAAATTAATATGTTCATAAAATTGCGAATAGTGGACAGATTGTTTTCGCAGAAATAAAATTGGACATATATTTGTAGAGTGTTCAAAAAAAATAAAAATACTGGACAAATATGAATGTATCAAAATTTGATAGGACAAGCCCATTTAACAATCTACCGTATCTACCCCCGAGTGTTGATTTAGATAATAATCCAGGAGTGCTTAGAAAGTTGGTTGCATCTTCAAGGGCCCTTGCTACTGTTAATGGAAATATTAGTAGATTACCAAATCCTTTAATGCTTGTAAATACAATTGCTCTTCAGGAAGCAAAAACTTCGACAGAGATAGAGAACATATTTACGACAGAGGATGAACTATACAAAGCGATTTCAGATACACATAAAGGAGAAAGTGTTAATGCTTCAACCAAAGAAGTATTAAAATACAGAGAGGCTCTTTGGGCTGGTTATAGATATTTACAACAAAAGGAAAATATTGATATTAAGCTGATAACAAATATCTTTCAGCAAATAAAAGAAACTACGTCTGATTTCCGTCCTCCGCAAGCTAAAGTTGTAATTAAAAGAGGTCAGAGTGAATTTAGGTCTGGCGAAATAGTTTACACACCTCCAAGAGGAGATGGAATCATAGAGGGATTTGTAGATAATCTAATAGAATACCTAAATAATGACAAGAAATATCCCTCTGACCCATTATTAAAAATGTGTATCGCTCATTATCAATTTGAGGCAATACATCCATTTCAAGACGGAAACGGTAGGACTGGAAGGATTTTAAACTTGCTATACTTAGTAAATAAAGGGTTATTATCTCAACCTACACTTTATTTATCGAAGTATATTATTGTTAATAAAGAGGACTACTATTATAAACTTGGAGCAGTAACACAAAGAAATTCATGGGAAAGCTGGACTGGATATATGTTAGAAGCAGTTGAGAAAACATCAGATTTAACAAATAATCTGATTAATGAGATACTTGGACAAATGGAAAGCACGCTTGAATATGCCCGACAGAAAATCAGCTGGTACAATAAAGAAGTAAATGAAGCAATATTTAGTCAACCTTATATAAAACCAAAGACTATTGGAGTGATTGTTGGGAAAACTTCAAGAACAACATTAACAAAATATTTAAATGAATTAGTGAAAAATAAAATACTTAGACCAAAAAGAGATGGCGTGGAAGTTTATTATGTTAACGATGACTTGTTAAGAATATTGGAGGGATAAAAATCAACTACGCCCAAATGGTTAAATTGTTAAATGGCTAAATAGTTGCATGAATGCATGATTGCAGGGTGCAGGGTGCATGGAGGAGTAAAACCTGTCAGTGTCCGTAGGACCTGACAGTGTTTTAAAGATTGATATACGTTGAAATTCGTTGATATTTCTATGAATTTCTATTGAATATCCATTGACAGACTATGCTAAAGTTTCGTCTGTTAAAAATATCCAATGAACAGACTATGCTAAAGCGTTGTCTGTTAAAAAAATATCTATTGAATATCAACTGTATTTCTAATGGATTTTCTTTACTTTATAGACAGACTCTAATAAGAATAATACATGACTAAAAAAAAGGAGGACGGCTCTCAGACTAATATATCATTTCTTGAACACCTTGAAATATTAAGATGGCATTTAATTCGTTGTTTTATATCCGTTTTAATTTTTGCAATATTAGCTTTTATATTTAATGAAATAATTTTTGACAAAATTATCCTGGCACCTAAATCTCCTGAATTTATCACAAACAAGCTCTTTTGTGCATTTGGAATGAAGATAAATGCACCGGTTTTGTGTATCAATACTGAACCTTTCAATATTATTAATATTAAAATGTCAGGGCAATTTGTTATTCATATTATGGTTTCTATTATTGCCGGTTTTATAATTGCCTTTCCTTATGTTATTTATGAATTCTGGCGATTTATAAAGCCGGCTCTTTATAAAACTGAAAGAAAGTATACTAAAGGCGTTGTTTTGTATAGTTCTTTGCTTTTTTTTATGGGTGTTTTATTTGGTTATTATATTATTGCTCCATTATCGGTTAATTTCTTAGGCTCTTATAGTGTTAGTGAACAGGTTGTTAATCAAATCAATTTAAAATCTTATATTTCAATTATAAATTCAGTTACATTAGCCGGAGGAATCATATTTGAATTACCTGTTTTAATATATTTTTTATCAAAAGTAGGACTAATTACACCTGGCTTTTTACGCAAATACAGAAAACATTCTATAATAGTTATTTTAATATTATCTGCTATTATTACCCCGCCGGATATTTTTAGTCAGATTTTAGTTTGCTTCCCTTTAGTAATACTTTATGAAGTAGGTATTATTATCTCAAAAAGAATTGAAGAAAAAAAGAAGAATGCTTTAGCAGGATAAAATAAAAACCGCTGTCAGCGGGAAATACATTTTACCAAGTATTATACAAGTCGGCAGTCCACAGTCCACAACAACCAGCAGCATGCAATTTTTCCAATTGTCAACTGCCTATTGTCAACTGTCAATTTGTTTATTTACATCAACAAAATTATAGACAACGTATTGGTAAGTTTACTTTTTTAAGAGCCTAAATATATGACGCATTATAACATTAAAGTTTACGGAAGGGTTCAGGGTGTGTTCTTTAGAGATGAAACAAGACGAACAGCCCTCGCTTCAGGTATTAAAGGTTTTGTAAAAAATCAACCAGATGGCTCTGTTTATATTGAAGCCGAAGGTGAAAATGAACAATTAACAGAATTTATAAAATGGTGCAAAAAAGGACCTGATATGGCTCGAGTAGATGATATTCATATTGAAGAAGGAGAATTAATGAATTTTGGTTCTTTTGATATTAAGTATTGAGTTCACTCCCCGCCTGCCAAGTTTTTACTTTTCTGATATAGTAATTTTTGGCGGGCAGGTAAAAAACATTATTTTTAAATTGCTAAATGGTTAAATTGTTAAATTGTTGAATATGGAAAAGAAATTTTTACAATTGAATGATATTAAAGCATATAAAATTGCTTTTAATTTGAGCAATTATGTGTGGGAAATTGTTATTAGGTTAGGAATGGTTTGCTAAAAAACACGTTGGCGGACAATTTGTTGAAGCGGTTGATTCTATTTCTGCTAATATTTCAGAGGGTTTTGGAAGGTATCATAAGAAAGATAAAATTAAGTTTTATCGTTACAGTCAGGGTTCTCTTAAAGAATCTTTTGACTGGAACGAGAAATCAAAAGTAAGAAAGTTGCTTAAAGATGAAGAATATCATCATATTTTTGGAGAGCTACAAAAACTGCCAAAAGAGTTAAACCAGCTCATCAATTTCACGAACCAAAAATTAACAATTTAACAATAAAACAATTTAACAATGAATTCACTCTAAAAAGCATTATTTTTAGAAAGATTTGGAAAAAATACTTTTTAGAGCAGATTTAAATTTTTAATTGAAAAAAGTTTATTACTTTTACAAAAAATCTAAAACTAATAATTATGAAAAAATTAAGTATTATTTTATTTATCGGTGCTATCATTCTTAGCACAAATTATTCTAATGCACAAAAGAATAAAATACTATCTCAAATTGCTGTAAAAAAGAATAACTATGGCTGGATTCAGTTTAAGCAAAATAAGAGCTTAAATCCCTTATCTGTTTTAAAAGACTATAAGGATGCTTTTGACTTGCAAAGTGATGATGAAATGCAAGTGTATAAAATTAAAAACGATAACCTTGGATTTACACATTATCGCTTTCAGCAGTATTATAAAGACATACCTGTTGAAGGAGCGGAATATTTAATTCATGCAAAAAACAGGAAAGCAGTATCAGGTAATGGAAAAATTGTTAAAGGATTAAATTTGAATGTTAATCCTGAAATATCTCCGGAGCAATCTATAGATATTGCTATTAATTATGTTAATGCAGCTCTTTATATGTGGGAAGATGAGAGAAATGAAAATATGTTAAAAAGAATTAAAAAAGATATGAATGTTACTTATTACCCTGATGCAGAGTTAGTTATAATGGATAAAAACTTTTCAGGCATCAGTAAAAATTACAGGTATGCTTATAAAGTTGATGTTTTTGCTCAAAAGCCAATGAGCCGTAATTATATTTATGTTGATGCTTTAACAGGTGAGGTTTTTCATACTATAAGCAGGATTCATAATACAGATGTTCCTGGTATTGCAGAAACTAAATACAACGGAACACAAGTTATAATGACTGATTCTGTTTCACCGGGCTTATATCGTTTAAAAGAAGCTTCACGAGGTGACAGTATTGTGACTTATGATATGGATGAAGGAACGAATTATGGCAATGCTGTTGATTTTACTGATGATGATAATTACTGGGATGTTACTGTCAATCAGGATGATGCTGCTTACAGCGCTCACTGGGGTGCTGAAATGACTTATGATTATTATTTCACAAAATTTGGGCAAAATAGCTTTGATGGTAGTGGAGCAGCAATAGTCAGCTATGTTCATTATGATGTAGATTATTATAACGCTTTCTGGAACGGTATTGCTTTTACTTATGGCGATGGCGATGGTTCTGTATCCGCTTTAACTCCATTGGATATTGTTGCACATGAAATATCACACGCTTTTACCGAATACTCAGCTAATTTAGTTTATCAGTACGAACCGGGTGCATTAAACGAATCTTTTAGTGATATTTTTGGAGTTTGTGTAGAATTTTATGCTGATACTTTCAATCCTGACTGGACTATGGGTGAAGATATAGGCGAAATTATGAGGTCTATGTCAAATCCAAAAGCTTACGGCGACCCGGATACTTATTTAGGTGATAACTGGGAATTCGGAGAATTTGATAATGGTGGGGTTCACACTAATTCCGGGGTCCAAAATTATTGGTTTTATTTATTATCAGAAGGAGGCAGCGGAACAAATGATAATGGGCATTTCTATGATGTAACAGGTTTGGGCATTGATATAGCCGAAGAAATTGCTTATCGGTGCTTACACGTTTACCTTACAACTTCTTCTGAATATTATGATGCTCGTGTAGCTTCTATTCAGGCTGCAGAAGATTTATATGGTTCCTGTTCAAATGCCGTTATAGAAACTGCAAATGCCTGGTATGCAGTAGGTGTTGGTTATCCTATCACAGATTATGATTTAATGGTGGTTGATATTGAATCTCCTGTAACCGCCTGTGGTTTATCTTCTGCTTATATTACTGTTATTTTAAGATATAACGGTTGTAATATCAGCTTAAATGTTAACGATACTATCCCTCTTGGGTATCGTGTTGATGGTGGAACTATTATAAATGATACAATAATATTATCTGCCACTATGAATGGCGGAGATTCTTTAAGCTTTACTTTTACCACTCCTGCTGATGTATCAACAATTGGAATACATTCAATTGATTGTTGGGTCAGCTTTGCACAAGATATAATAAATTTCAATGATACTCTTTATGGATATGAATTTGAAAATCTGTTACAGCAGAATATTGATGTAGGTGTTGTTGATATTATTGCCCCTGTATCCGGTTGTCAGCTTTCAAACTCTGAAAATGTTGAAATAATATTACAATTCTTTGGATGCGATTCACTTGCTACAAATACTTCAATTGCTGTTGCTTATAATGTTGATGGAGGAAGCATTATTAGAGATACTATTGTATTAGATTCTAATATTTACTCTTACGAAACTTTTAACTATGTATTTAATACGCCTGCCGACTTATCTGCTTATCAAACTTATATTATTGATAGCTGGACAGAGTTTGATATTGATACATTAACCGGTAATGATAGCTTATTAGGTTATGAAGTAAAAAATCCGCAGACATTATGGAATAATACCATAACTTTTGAAGATAATACAGGCGTTGTTGATTCTTTCTTAGTTTCAACTTATGAACAATCAGATGCTTTTGTGTCTGTTACTGCTGCTAATACAGGCAGTTATGGCTTCCAGATGACAGGAGGCGACGACCCGATGAGCTATATGGATATTCTTATGGATGTTTTTATGGATATGGATACTGCAACTATATGGGAAGATTTACAGATTTTTTCATCAAAACTATGCTTCTGTGTTGATGGCAGGTTCTGGAGCTCAGCCGATTTACAATTTGACTTAAAACAAACTTTTTCTTTTGTATATGGATCGCCTACTATAGACCAATATCTTCCCGAGGCAAGCAGCCTTAGAGTTCTTGTTAATGATAACCAAATAAGCGAAATTTATAACCCAATTACAGAATTAAGCGACCCATTTGTTACAAAATTCTTAAGTCTTAATGCTTTTGCTGAAACAAATTTTGAAGTTTGTTTTCAATCAATAAATATTTTATCTGCTGTCTCAGATCCTCTTGCCCCATTAAGTAAAGGTGATAATGTTTACATTGATAATATTATTTTCAGCGGTGACCCAATATCTCCTGTTGCAAACGATGATTCTTCATCTACTTTAAAAAACGACTCAGTTACTGTTAATATTTTAGCTAATGACGATTATCCCGCTCCTGCTGAATTAATTGTTAATATTTCACAACTGCCATTAAACGGCAATGCTGTTCTTAATACGGATAATACTGTTACTTACATACCAGATATAGATTTTGTCGGAAATGATACACTAAATTATTTGATATGTTATTACGAATATCCGGCATTATGCGATTATGCATTTGTAGCTATTACCGTAGAACAAGACGAAAGTATCAAAGAATTATCCCAGGATAATAATATTTATATATATCCTAATCCAAATAATGGTGAATTTAGCATAGAATATTTTTCTAATAGTTCAGAAACAATGTATTTAGAAATAATTGATTTGTTAGGAAGAAGCATACAAAATAAGAGCTGGAAAGTAGCTAATGGAAAAAATAAGATTAACTTGAACCTGAACTCTCAACCCAAAGGGATGTATATTGTAAAGGTAAATACTAAATCGGGTGTAATTACCAGTCTGATAGTTTTTGAATAACCAGGCGCTAAGCAAAAAAATAAAATAAATGGGATTAGTTAACGCAACAATTATATTAAAAAATCCAAGAGAAAATAATTTAGAACCAATTGAAGTGGATGCCCTTGCGGATTCAGGTGCAGTCCATCTATGTATTCCGGAACATATAAAGATACAATTAAAATTGGAAGAAATTGCTCAAAAAGAAGCAACATTAGCAAATGGTGAGAAAATACTTGTAACGTACGTTGGTCCTATAGAAATTAGATTTAAAAATCGGGTAGGATTTGCAGGTGCATTAGTTATGGGCGACCAGACGCTTTTAGGAGCAATTCCTATGGAAGATATGGATTTAGTAATTATTCCCAAGCTGAGAAAATTAGACGTTAATCCTGATAGCCCAAATATAGCTACTTCTATTGCAAAATAATTTTGAATAATTCATTTTCCAATTTCAATTATAATTTTCTTTGCGTTCTTTGCGTCTTTGCGAGATAAATTTTTGCGAGAAAATTTTATTGAGACTTGCTAATTTTAGCTATGTACGTTTCTGAAACAAAAATAAGAGTTCGTTACAGCGAAACCGATAAAATGGGGTATGTTTATTATGGAAACTATGCTCAATACTACGAAATCGGCAGAGCAGAGCTAATGCGTCAACTTGGCTTTCCATACCGGAAATTAGAAGACCAGGGCGTTTTCCTGCCAATCATATCGTTAAATATTAAATATATTAAACCTGCATTGTATGATGATATGTTAACCATCAAAACATATTTAAAAGAAAAGCCCGAAGCGAAAATAAAGTTTGATTATGAAATTTATAATGACCAAGGCGAATTGATTAATAAAGGCGATACCACATTAGTTTTTGTTGACTGTAAAACAAAAAAGCCATGTAAGGCACCTGAAGAATTTTTAAGTTTATTCAATAAGAGCTAATTTATTAAATCCTTTTGAAAAAGTATTTTTTGAATAATTTATACATTTTGGACAGAGATTAATTCCGTAGGAACTTAGCGAAGCGATCTCACGAACACCTTTGAAAATAATTAATGTTGTGAGTAATTTTCTATTTGTAGCCCTGAACGGAAGTTCAGGGTGATAAGTCATAAAATGTATATAAAGTCCCGTAGGGATGACCTTGAAGGTCGTCCTTACAGGACTTTACTTTTTTTAGTTATTTATTTACACTGCACTTGCGTACAGTGTTACAAATAGATTGTCCCTACGGGACAAATTTAATAAATTTTGGATATTTCACAGAGTGAATCTTTTTGTATTTTTGTCACATTGCATATTTCGTATATTTTTACGTTTAACTTTATAATTATCTCAAAATAAAATAATTATAACGAAATATGCAGCTTTTTTAATATTTTTTCAATTTTATTTGCCTGATTTATAGGATATTATGAAGTTCGAAATATCAGTTATTTACTAATGAAAAAAATACATTACTTAATAAGCTTACTGCTAATAATTCTTATTTCTTGTTCACCCAGTAAAAAACAAGCTGATATTATTGTTCATAATGCAAAAATATATACTGTTGATAACCAATTTAATGTTTTTGAAAGCTTTGCCATAAAAAAAGGTAAATTTATAGCTGCAGGAAGCAATGATGAAATTTTAAATAATTACAAAGCAGACGAAATAATAGATTTAAAGGGAGAATATGTATATCCCGGTTTAATAGATGCACATTGTCATTTTTATAGCTATGGCTTAGGATTACGAAAAGCAAATCTTGCTGGTACAAAGTCTTTTGAAGAAGTTCTAAAAATAATTCAGGAACATCATAAAAAATTTCCTTGCGAATGGATAGTTGGCAGAGGCTGGGATCAGAACAACTGGCAAATAAAAGAATTTCCTGATAAAACAGAATTAGACAACTTATTTCCTGATATACCTGTTTTACTTATTAGAATTGATGGACATGCTGTTTTAGCTAATAGCGAAGCGCTGAAAAGAGCAAACATAACTAAACATACTAAAGTAGCAGGTGGAATTGTTGAAATTAAGAATAATAAATTAACAGGAATTTTAATTGATAATGCTGCAGACATTATAAAAGAAATAATTCCTATACCAGATATTGAAGAAAAGAAAAACGCATTGATAAATGCTCAGGAGAACTGTTTTGCAGTAGGATTAACAACTATAAGCGATGCAGTCCTAAATAAAGAAGTTATTGAATTAATTGATTCTTTACAAAAGTGTGGCGAACTTAAAATGCGTATTTATGCTATGCTTAGCGCAACAAGTGAAAATTTTAAAACATTTATGTATAAAGGAATTTACAAAACAGATTATTTGAATGTCAGGTCCGTAAAATTATTTGCAGATGGTGCGTTGGGTTCAAGAGGTGCCTGTTTAATAGAACCTTATAGCGATGCTCCTGACAATTTTGGCTTAATAGTCAGTAATCCTGATTTTTTGAAAAAAATATGTGAAGAAGCATACAATAATAAATATCAGATTAATACACATGCTATTGGCGATTCAGCAGTAAGATTAATATTAAATATTTATGGTGAAATATTGCAAGAAAAAAATGACTTCAGATGGCGTATAGAGCATTCACAGGTAGTTCACGCGGATGATTTTTGTTTATATAAAAAATATAGCATTATTCCGTCTGTTCAGACTACACATGCTACTTCCGATATGTACTGGGCAGAAGATAGGGTAGGGGGCGGGAGAATTAGGTATGCCTATGCATATAAGCAGCTTTTAGAACAAAACGGCTGGATTGCCAATGGGAGTGATTTCCCGGTTGAAGATATCAACCCTTTGTATGGATTTTATGCTGCCATTGCACGAAAAGACTTAAATGGTTATCCCGAAGATGGTTTCCAAATGGAAAATGCACTAACACGCAAACAGGCACTTAAATCAATGACTATCTGGGCAGCAAAAGCTAACTTTGAAGAAAAAGAAAAAGGAAGTATTGAACCCGGTAAATTTGCTGATTTTGTAGTAACCAATGAAGATATAATGACAATTGAAGAAAATAAAATACCCCGCATAAAAGTATTGAGAACATTTATTGGTGGGGAAGAAGTATATTCAATTAAAAATTAAGTAACTGTTCACAGAGTTAAATAGCTTATTATAATTTATTGTATCGGATTTTCAATGTTCTTTGTTCTTTGTGCTTTGTTCTTTGTACTTTGTGCGTTATTTTTGATCTTAATTAATTATTCAAAACCCTGACAGGTCTTTCAGACCCTGTCAGGTTATTCAAAACGTACTTTTTTTTGCCAACTGCCAACTGCCAACTGCCAACTTGTTGATTAATGCGTAAGACTTTAAAATATTTTGCCAAATTTTGTTAAGATTTCAAAAGTAAGTTACTAACTTTGTCCCCCTAACTATAAAAATTTTAATTTAAATAACTAAATCATGAAAAAAAAGATTATCTATCTCGGAACAGTAATAATTGTGCTTGTTGTTGCTATTTTAAGTATAATATTTACTAAAGGCAAGCAAATTATTACTTCTGATAATCCTGAATTTGGCAAATATATTGCTGCATATACTTCAGGGATTATCTCAAAAAAATCAACAATAAAAATAAGGTTTGTAAACGAAATAGACCTAGACCTTCCAGAGTTTGAAAAACCTGGAAGAGTCGGAAGTGTCAATAATTCTTCTAACGAAGAAAATAGTATTGACGAAGATTTATTTGATTTCGAACCAAAAATCAAAGGGACTTCTTACTGGTTAGACGAAAAAACAATTGAATTTAAGCCCGACGAAGACCTGCCTTCAAATACGTCTTTTTTTGTCAGTTTTCATCTGAATAAATTGATTGATGTACCTAAAGACCTTAAGAATTTTAATTTTAAATTTCAAACTATTAAGCAAAGCTTTGAGCTTAATATTGAAGAAGTAAAAACAACTGATAAAAAAACATTACGCTGGCAGAAAATTCTCGGTATTATTCAAACTTCTGATGCAGAAAATACCGCTCAAATAAAAAAGATTTTACAAGCTTCCCAGGAAGGCGAGCAATTAACAATTAATTGGAAATCAAACTCCCTCCCCTTCGGGGAGGGCCGGGGAGGGGCTGGTTTAAAGCATTTTTTTGAAATTGACAGCGTTTCCAGAAAAAAAACTGCTTCTGAAGTTCTTTTAGAATGGAATGGAAAGCCAATTGATGTTGAAAAAAAAGGTGAAATGAAAATTGAGATACCTGCTTTAGGAGATTTTAAATTCATTTCAGCAAGAATCATTCACCATCCCGAACAATACTTACAGTTCCAATTCTCCGACCCGCTTCAGGAAAACCAGGAATTAACCGGCTTAATAAACATTGTAAAAATAAGCTCTTTGCGATTTATCATTGAAGATAACATTATTAAAGCATATCCGCCGGAACGTTTAAAAGGAACTTACCAGGTTACTATTCACGAAGGAATAAAAAATATTCTTGGATACCGGCTGAAAGATGCTACTAAGCTTGAAATGGTTTTTGAAGAAATTAAGCCCTCTGTTCGTTTGGTTAGCAAAGGTGTAATTTTACCCAATTCACCTGATGGACTTATCGTTCCATTTGAAGCTGTTAATCTGCGTGCTGTTGATGTTAGAATAATGAGGATTTATGAAAACAATATTACACAGTTTTTGCAGGTCAATGATCTTGAAGGTGCTTATCAATTAAAAAGAGTTGGAAAACCTGTGGTTCAGAAAACTATTCGTTTAGACCAATCAAATATAGTTGACCTGGGAAGATGGAACCGTTATTCTTTAGACCTTAATGAATTAATTGAAGCTGAACCCGGCGCTATTTACAGAATTACTATTGGCTTTAGAATGAAACATTCTTTATATAGCTGTGGTGAAGAAGATGAGGAAGATGAAGAGCTTAAAGATTTTGATGAGAGTCTGGAAACTCTTGACGATGAAACCGAAGCTTCATTCTGGGATTATTACGATAATTACTATTATGGTTATGGTGATTACTATTGGGAACATCGTGATGACCCATGCCATAAGGCATATTATGGCGCCAGAAGGTCGGTCTCTCAAAATATTATTGCTTCAAACTTAGGACTGATTGCAAAAAAAGGAAATGACGGCTCAATAAAAATTTTTGTTACTGATATCAGAACTACTGAACCTTTAAAAAACGTAAAAATAGGAATTTATGATTATCAGCAGCAATTGCTTCAATCGGTTGTAACTGATAATGACGGTATTGCTGATTTTACAAATTTAGAAGAGCCGTATTTTATAATTGCAAGTTTAGATAAGCAGCGCGGGTATTTAAGATTATATGATGGTGCATCTTTGTCTTTAAGCAGATTTGATATTTCAGGTGTTTCTGTTATTAAAGGACTAAAGGGTTTTATTTATGGCGAACGGGGTGTATGGCGTCCGGGAGATTCATTATTTGTTACTTTTATTCTTGAAGATGAAAACAATTCATTACCCGCTCAGCATCCTGTTATTTTTGAATTAAGAAATCCGCACTATCAACTAATTAAACGAATTGTAGAGCGTAAAAATTCTGATGGTTTTTATTCATTCAATTTCAAGACAAAGCAGGATGACCCCACAGGAAACTGGAACGCTAAAGTAACTGTCGGAGGTGTATCTTTTCATAAAACATTAAAAATTGAAACTATTAAACCAAACAGGTTAAAGATAGATTTTGAGTTTAAGACAGAGTATCTGGCAAAAAACAAAACTACTTCGGCAAATATGAATGTTAAGTGGCTGCATGGTGCAATAGCTAAAGATCTTGACGTTATTGTTGATGTGATTTTAAGCGAAGCAAAAACCTACTTTGAAAAATATAAGGATTTTGTATTTGACGACCCTACAAAAAAGTTCTATTCCGAACAAGAGACTGTTTTTGATGGTTCAACCGATGAACAGGGTAATGCTTTGGTTAATGTTAATATTAAAACCGGTGATGAAGCCCCGGGTAAGCTTAAAGCTACATTTATTACCAAAGTATTTGAAAAAGGTGGTAATTTCAGCATTGACCAATTCTCATTACCCTACTATCCTTACGAATCGTTTATCGGAATTAAGCTTCCTAAAGGCGATAAAACAAGAGGAATGTTGCTTACTGATACATCTCACGTTGTAGAGATTGTAACAGTTGACAGTGAAGGGAAACGTGTTATTAAAAGCCATAGTGTTGAAATGGAATTTTATAAGCTGGACTGGAGATGGTGGTGGGACCAAACATCAGATGAGCTGACAAACTTCATAGGAAGATCTTATGTTCAACCATATCAGAAAAAAACAATACATACGAAAAACGGAAAAGGAAAATGGAAAATACGGATTAACTACCCCGACTGGGGCAGATATTTAGTGAGAGCACACGACCTTGTTAGCGGACATTCTACTGCAAAAATTGTATATATTGATTGGCCCGGATGGGCAGGCAGAGAGCAAAAAGACCACCCCGGAGGAGTTGCTATGCTTTCGTTTACTTCTGATAAAGAAAAATACACTATCGGCGAACAGGTAAAATTAACAATCCCTACAAGTAAGAAAGGACGTGCATTAATAAATATTGAATCCGGCACAAAAGTAATTAATTCATACTGGCTTGAAACACAAGCCGGGCAAACCCAGTTTACTTTCACTGCTACTGAAGATATGACCCCTAATATCTATGTAAATATACATTTATTGCAGCCACATGCGCAAACTGCTAACGATTTGCCTATACGGCTTTATGGTGTATTACCAATTTTAATAGAAGACCCTGCCACTCATTTAGAACCCATACTGACTATGCCTGATGTTCTTCGTTCAGAAGAATCTGTAAAAATATCAGTAAAAGAAAAGAACAGAAAGGAAATGACCTATACCCTGGCAATGGTTGATGAAGGGTTATTGGACTTAACACGTTTTAAAACTCCCGACCCGTGGAACCATTTTTATGCTAAAGAAGCATTAGGTGTGAAAACCTGGGATATTTACGACTGGGTAATAGGCGCTTATGGCGGCGAGCTTGAAAGATTATTAAGCATTGGCGGTGGCGGTGAAGAAATTGCAAAAAAAGGCAAAAAAGCTACCAGGTTTAAGCCGATGGTAAAATTTTTAGGCCCATTTCATCTTAAAAGTGGAAAAGAAAATACTCATACCATTGACATACCACGATACATCGGCTCTGTTCGCACAATGGTTATTGCCGGATACAATGAAGCTTATGGCTCGGTTGAGAAAACCACTCCTGTGAAAAAACCTTTGATGCTCCTTGGAACATTGCCAAGAGTTCTTGGACCTGGTGAAACAGTTAAGCTTCCTGTTAGTGTTTTTGCTATGGAAAAGAATATTAAAGATGTAAAGGTTCAGGTTAAAACAAATAAGTTGCTAAAAGTAATTGGCGGCGGCAAAATGTCAATTCGTTCAATCCGTTTTGATGAGACAGGTGAACAAATTGTTGAATTTGATTTAAAAGTTCAATCCAAATTAGGTATTGCAAAGGTTGAAATTATTGCTACATCCGGAACAGAAAAAGCAACCTATGAAATTGAGCTTGATGTTCGCAATCCTAATCCTAAGGTAGTTGATGTAATAGCTCAGATAATTGAACCGGGGCAAACCTGGAAAAGCGAATTTAAACCTGTTGGAATAGCAGGAACAAATAAAGGTGTTCTGGAAGTATCATCAATCCCGCCTTTAAATCTTGAAAAACGGCTGAAATTTCTTATCCGTTATCCTTATGGATGTATAGAGCAGACTACTTCGTCTGTCTTTCCACAGCTTTATTTGGCTAAGCTTTTAGATTTGAATAAAACCCGGAAAAAAGATATTACACGGAACATAAAGTATGGAATTCAAAGAATAAATGCTTTTCAACAGTCAAATGGAGGTCTCGGTAGCTGGCCAAATAGCAATAATATAGACGTTTGGAGTACGAACTATGCCGGTCATTTCATATTAGAAGCAAATAAAAAGGGCTATACTATCCCATCTGGCTTTATAAAGAAATGGAAAAAATACCAGCGCAATAAAGCTGTTAACTGGACCGACGATGGAGGTCGTTCACAGCTTATTCAGGCATATCGCCTATATACATTGGCATTAGCAAATAGCCCCGAAATAGGTGCAATGAACCGTTTAAGAGGAAAATCCAATCTGTCAGCAGATGCTAAATGGCGTCTCGCAGCTGCTTATCTTCTCGCAGGGAAACCCAAAACTGCAAATAAGCTTGTTGAAAATTTAAGCATCCGGGTCAAAAGCTATAATGAAATGTCATACACTTATGGCTCCGGAACAAGAGATAAAGCAATGATTTTAGAAACTTTATGTATGTTAAATAAACGTAAAGCAGCTTTTACTTTGCTGAAAGAAATTTCCGGTGATTTAAGCAGCGAAAGATGGCTAAGCACTCAAACTACCGCTTATTCGCTAATTGCTGTTTCAAAATATGTTGATAAGAATATAACTTCTTCGCAATTGAAGTATTCATACTCAATAAATGATGGTAAGCTAGAAAACATATTAAGCACAAGCCCTGTTTCACAGAACGACATTTCTATTAAATCCGCTAATGAACAACTTATTAATATTAAGAACACAAGCGATGGTGTTATATTCGCACGGCTTATCCTTGAAGGAATTCCTGAAATCGGAGAAACAACCGATGCTGAAAACGATTTAAGAATGAAGCTTACATATAAATTAATGGATGGAACGGTTATTGATCCTGGGAAAATTGAGCAGGGAACTGATTTTATAGCTGAAGTGAAAATAATTCACCCGGGACGCAGAGGAACATACAAACAAATGGCATTAACACAGATTTTTCCTTCCGGCTGGGAAATTATCAATGTTAGAATGCTTGATGTGGGCAATTTTATTGAAGCAAGCATCCCGACTTACCAGGATATAAGAGACGATAGAGTTTATACTTATTTTGATATAAAAACAAATCAGACAAAAACATTCAGAGTATTATTAAATGCAAGTTATGTAGGCAGGTATTATTTACCAACCGTTTACTCTGAAGCTATGTACGATGCTACTATCAATGCAAGAAAGCATGGGAAGTGGGTGAGGGTTGTTAAGGCAGGTGGCTAATGTTATGATTTGTTAATTGGTTAAGTAAATTATTCGGTTTTTCAGTTTTTCTGTTATCGGTAATCAGTAATCGGTAATCAGTACTTTTATTAGCCACGGATAAAACACGGATTTTTAATATATTTTAAATCTTTTCGAAAGTTTTAAACCAAATAACGAAAAAAAAGACCTTCCAGAGTGCGAAGCACCTGGAAGAGTCTGAATAAAAGAAAAAAAAGAAAAAACACAACAAACTACAAATAAGCAATAGACAATGAATAAGGGCATTTTTTTTGGGACTTGGGTCTTTCATTTTTGAAAATCTTTGACTTTAAAGACAGACTCTAATTAAATAAAAACCATTAAATAGATAAATCATTTCGCGTGGTAAACGGTCTGCAAATAATTAAACCGCTACGCGGTAATGGGGTGGGTTGGGTATTTTGATTGCTACAATAATATAACCGCTACACGGTATTTCAAAATTCTGGTAAATGAAAAATACCTCGTAGAGGTATCATTATTGTAGTAAAGTCAAACCCTTGTCTTTTATTCCCCGTAGGGGATTAATTATAAAAACGATGACAAATATTAAAGGCTAAGGAAATAACATAATGACTATAAATAGTAACAGGTAAAACCTGACAGTGTCATAGACCTGTCAGTGTTAAAAAAAACTAAATTTAATCGTAAAATTAAACCTATGAAAACAATATTATTCAGCACCCAGCACCCAGTACCCAGCATCTTTCTATCAATATCACTATCCCTGCTCATTTCCTTCTCTGGCGGACAAACCTTCGCA
>SDBV01003095.1_pt1 | contig 24768 bp, 11 predicted proteins | sample 2277081 | NCBI WGS metagenome assembly SDBV01 (sample SAMN10402039, study PRJNA504765) | marine sediment metagenome | isolation source: marine sediment core GS10_PC15, 223 cmbsf | place: Arctic Ocean: Southern Knipovich Ridge | collected 2010 | reverse complement strand
CTTGATATAATCCCGGCCCTGTCGCGAATCGCATTGATCACCTGGCGTGCATTATATCCGCCAATGTCACCGTCCGGACCTAATTCCTCATTTGCTGCTTCAGCAAACATAAGCAAGACATCCGTATAACGCACAAATGTGTAATAACGCATTCCTTCGGAATTTACTGTCGGATCACGATCAACGTTGGCAATGTTCATGAATTTTCTAAGATAATACCCGGACTTTGTGGAAAATTTATCCAAACTCCCAAGGGCGTCCTGTGTCCCGGTTCTGGTATCAATTGTTACAGGTTTTGCTCCAATTGTAAACGTTGCCCCATTATACATAATGTATTTTTCCAACCTTGGGTCCCTGCCCGAGTACGGGTCATTTGAATTGATCTTGCTTTCTCGTGTTGGTATACCATTAAGCATTGGAAAGGCATTTACAAGGTTTTGAGATGGGTTTGTAAATCCTTCACCATATAAAGAAGGAGGATAATTTCGGCTTTCCCAGTCATATTCTTCTGCTTCTCTGGAAGAATACCATATTACTTCAGGATGCGAATTCGCTGCATTTACCACGTCCAGATTACTATAAAACTCAATATGACCGCTGTTTGCACTTGTAACATTTTCCAATCCATCGTTTGAATCCATCAATGCTGCAGCAGCTTCAGCAGCCATTCGATAGGTATATGTTCCATCTGAGAATGCCGGGCTTGCAGCATAGAGTAGTGTTTTAACTTTTAGAAACTGCGCTACCTGTCCGTTAATCCTATTGTTATTCCTCTCCCCTATAGCTTTATCCACAGTAGCATCCCCCGTCGGAACCCATCGTTGCGGGAGTAAATTAATTGCTGAGTCACAATCTGTCAAAATGAATTCAACCAGTTCATTAAAACCTGAGCGGGGTACCTGAAAATCTGAATTTTCCGCTGTACCTAAAAATTTATCCACAATAGGCACCCCCAACATCTCTCCATTTGCACCTTTGCCGGCATGACCCTGGAGCAGGTGAAAATAATACCAGGCGCGCAAGGCATGGGCTTCACCTTTTAGTTTAACTGCAAAAAGAGAATCTGTAGTTGCGTCCTTCCAGTACCACTCAACATCTTCTATGACTTCCATAAAAGAATTGATGTATAGTATGTTCTCATAGGCAGCGTTCCATTCGCTGAATGGATTTGAATTTGCCGTCCATCCACCTGTAACAATCGTCTTAATATTATTTGTCGGATCATTGTTCACAGCATCATCACATGCATACGCCAATGAGAAAGTCTCATGTGAACCTATAAGGTTTCTGTATGGATTCATGAGGAGACCTTCTGCAAAAGTAACAACAGACGTTACGTCTTCTTGATCATACACATTTTCACCCTCTGGTTCCAGGACTTCGCAAGCGTTGAACAGGCCGAGGCAAAAAATGAATGCAAAAATATGATAGTTAATATTCTTCATTTTCTTCATCTTATAGAATTTTAAAATGATGTAAGTAATCCAACGCTAAAGCCTTTGATTCTTGGAGCACCATCCGGATTAACTTCAGTGTACTTAATATTTTTACCACTGATCAGGATGTTACTTGCCCTTACATATAGTCTGGAATCGCTTAAAAAAGATTGGTTTCCTCCACCAAAATGATATGTAAGCTGTATTGTGGGAATTTCAAATGTATTGTTTTCAAACAACCAGTAATCTGAATTACGGTCATTATGACTTCCGGTAGCAGACAGCCTGGGGTGTATTGCATTTACATCCTTATTGTCAGGCCCGTAAGCATCATTGACCATAGCTGAATATTTGTCATTACCGTAAACCCGGAAATAACTGCCTGAGCGATAGTTGGCATCACCCAATCGTCCAATGCCCAGTGCATAAAACTCAATGTTCTTGAAACGGATATTTAAGAAGAGTCCGATTTGTGTACGAACACCATGTCCAATAATTCTTCTATCGTTCTGATCAATTATATCATCGCTGTTCTGGTCAAGGTATTTGATATCTCCCGGTTGAACAGGACCGTATACCGGCACAGGCAAACCATCAATAAGTGTACCGTCAGGATTGAAATCACCTTCACTGTATAAATCATCAGTTTTTAATGCCCACATGGCATCCGATGCAGTACCTTCCATGACAAGTCCAACATCCCCTCCCTCATAAACAGGTTCTTCTCTCTTTGTGATCTTTTGAGATCTGTAAATAAAGTTTCCCCCGGCTGAAATTGAGAAATCATTAGTCACATTATATGTATAGTCAAGTCCCATTTCCACACCCTGGTCACTTTCACTGTTATAATTTTTATATATAAGACCTTCAAAACCAAGGATCTGGGGGTAAGTACTTTCCATCAATGTAATATTATCAAGGGAAGCACTGTTAAAGTAACCCACTTCCAGATTCAAGGCACGATTCAGCATTACAGCATCAAATCCAACTGAAATGTCTCTTCTCTTTTGCAGCCATATTTGATTAGGCACGGAAGCAAATTCTGTTCGATTGTTATAGTAATTACCATTGCCATAAAAGAACCTGTTCCCTCTGGTATAAGTGCTTTTGTATAAATAATAATCATTCCAGTGATCATTTTTGGAAATACCAAAGGAAGAACGGAATTTCAGATAGTCAAAGAATGATCCGTTTGCCATAAAATCTTCCTCAGAAAGGATCCATCCAACTCCTACAGTAGGAGCCAGCTCGACCTTGTTTCCTTCTTCCAGTTTACGGCTACCTATTCCCATTAATGAGAACTCAACAACATATTTTTCTGAATACATATAGTTGGCAGTTAAGCCTGTATGGTATAATACATCCTTTTGTATTGAATCTCTTGCATTAAGGAAACCATTATAGAAAACGGCTGCAGCATTAATCTCATGAGCTCCGAATGAGCGGTCATAATTTAGTGTTCCAAAATAAGTGACTCGCCTGAAAAATGTAGAATTATCATTATGGGTTTCATATCTGTTTGCAGAAGCATCGGTGCCGTGATTAACAACTGAATCAAGTTCTCCTGTAATTTGGTCAAAGAATGGCTCATATACAGAAAATTCTGAATTCTGTCGCGTTGCAAGGGAATTATAAAAACTCACACCTGCATAGGCGCTGGCGGAAAGTCCCTTGGTAATAAAACTCATATCGAGATTAAGTTTTGCACTAGACTGCACCTCGCGCTGCATAAGGCGCTTATTCCCATTCCTGATTAAGGTACCATACACATTGTCCAGGAAAGAGGAATTCCCACCCAGCACCTGTCCATCCACAAGTTTGGCATCTTTCAGGATAAATTCTCTGACCGAATCATTGGCAATTTGATTCGGATCCCATAACATCGGATAGCTATTGGGCAGTTCTTCGGAAACTGTTTCCCAAAAATCAGAAGCATTGGGCTGCTCATTTTGCGAAACCCTTGCCAATGCATCGATGTTCATATCCATGTAATCATTAATAATAAAGTCAAGATTTCCCCTGAAGTTCAATTGATTTGTAATATCTTGCTGGGGTGTATTCAGCCAGCCGTTACTATGATTCCATGATGTATTTACATAATAACGGACATTCCTGGTACCCCCCCGAACATCTGCAAAGACTTTTGCCCCGGTTGTATAATCCCTAATATACTCAGGTGTATAAAAAGCATTGTCTGGATAACGTGTTGGATTTACACCACTGCGTGTTGCATCAATGTTTTGCTGTGAGAATCTCAATGAAGCAGCATCAACACCGTCATTCAATTGCGCCTCTGAATAATTTTCCATATAATCGGCTGCATTGAGGTAATCAGGCATTGCCCTTGGGGTCGATATTCCATACTCACCAAAGATTCTTAGTTTGTTGTTGCCAATTTCACCACGCTTAGTATTGATTAGGATAACTCCTTGGTCACCCTGTGCTCCATGCATGGCTTTCGACATGGCATCCTTGAGCACCACGATAGATTCAACTTCTAATAAAGTTAAACTTTCCAGATAAAAATCACCTTGGCGGATACCATCGACCAGCACAACGCTGTTACCAGTACCCCATATATTATAAGCTCCAAAAACACCGGGCACTTTCCCGATCAATGCGGCAGCAATACTGGTTCTCTGATCTCTTTTAAGTTCTTTTTCAACATCAATGGTTGTTACTGATCCAGTAATGCGCTTTGATGAAAGTTTTCGAAAACCAAGGTCGATATATTGTTCTGCTTCCAATATCGCAGCTGTAGAATCATTCTGCTCACTGCCTGAATCGGAATTTTCTTGTGCATAAATCATTTGGGATAATGAAAAAAGCATTACCGTACAAATGAAGTTTATTGCTATGTTTTCTATTTTCATATTACGAGTTGTAAATGTTAAATGCTACCATCCCGGATTTTGTTCCCAATCAGAAGTGAACCTCGTCAGTTCATCAGTAAAAGGCATCCAGTAATTGGCATCTTTAAATACAAAAGGTGTACTATTACTTCGGATTACGGTGTTATCAATAACACTTTTATCAGCTTCCACGTCAAATTTCATTAACTGCAATTGCACCCCGTCTTTCAGGTGAGCCCTTTTCCACCGTCTGATATCATGCCAGTAAACCCCTTCATATGCCAGTTCAACAGCCCGCTCGTTCCTGTATAGAAGTCTGAAGGCGGGATCAGAAGCTAATTCACAACTGCCCGGCATCGGATTACTTTCATAATTTGGCAGTGCAGTTGCCACATCAGGCTGACCGACACGCGTCCGGACAATATTCACTGCATCTTCAGCGCTGAGCTTTAATCCTGAGGGTATTGTATTGTAACTACCTGTACTTTCAAAGACAGCTTCAGCATAGGTCAGATAGATATCAGGCAAACGCAATAATGGAGTAGAATAAGTAGCGCCGCGGAGATTGTTCAATGTCACATTATCCGGGTAGAATTTTCTAATGCAGTTGCTGTTAAATGCCCCGAATTTCACCAGGTCGCTTGCAGACATTGCAACTGTGATATCATCCACAATATCATTATGCACATAGAAGGTGAATCTGAAACGCTGATCCCTGTCATCCCATCTCTTGACTAAGTCTTGGTCGTATTCAATTTTATAACGTGATCCGTCCTTCATTTCAAACTTATCCAAATACATTTGTGAGCCATTGGCCGCAGCCTGATCTGTAATTTGCTTGTAGCCATAACTTCTGGCTTTCGGCCTGGTCACAATATCTTTTTCGTAGCGATCAACCGGTGCCCTAAACAGCACTTCAGCTGTACCTGGCATTATTCTGTCTGTTGTTGCAAAAACAGTTCTAAAATCAGCCCAATCGCATAACCCATATTCATTCACCACGGCCATACCGGCAGGCTGGGTACCTATAAGGCTTATCGCCAGATCGATCACCTCCTGGCATGTAACAGCACACCTGTCAAGTAAGTCCTTATCATAATCCAACACACCTGTTGCCTGTTCATTAAACAGCGGACTTGCTGAAAACAGAAAAGCCTTGGCCTTGAATCCTAATGCTGTCAGTCTTGTAGGACGTCCCCAGTTAATATTTTCACCTTCCCATACATTGGGAAGATATTTTGCTGCCTCTTCAAGATCTTCTGCAATTCTTTCAAAAACTGCCTGAACATCCCTGTAGGTTTTGCCATCTTTCTCATAAGTCCAATGGCGTTTCATGTTTTGCTCATCGGGGGAAAACACCTCGTCAACATAAGGTATAGTTCCCCAGGCCCTGACATATTCATAATGGAAGAATGCACGATAGAATAAAGCCTGGCCTTTTAACCAATTTTTCTGTTCTTCAGTTGCCTTCGTCAAGATTCCTTCTTCTAATTTTTCAAGACACATATTAGCGATGCGGACAGATTTCCACATTTCGCTGTATAAACCTGAATTAAAAAATCTGTTTGTTACGAAGATTGAAGGACCAGTGCCTGATAACATAGTTTTGTAATTGCCATCATTTCCTATCGCAGGAGCATAATTTGATGCAGCCAGGCATTCACCGGCAATAGAATTATTCGCTCTCGCACCATGCCTGTTGTAGTCAACCACATATACTGCAAGGAGGTCCTGAAATCCCTGGAATGATTCATAAGAACCAAAAATCTCATCTTGAGAAATATCAGCTTCCGGCGGTATATTCAGATATTCCTCACAACTATTCAGCATCATTGTCAATGCGAGGAGTGGTATTAATAATAATTTAAATCTCTTCATAATATGTTTTGTTTATATAAAACTTTATAAATTGATATTTAAACCGAAATTTAATTGGATCTTAGTCGGATAGTTCTTGCCCCCATGATCCACGCCTACACCATCGTTTGGCATCTTGGTCCAAACATATAAATTTCTTCCATTTACATAGAGCCTAACACCCCTCATTCTCAGCTTATTACTAACATTTACCGGTAAAGTATATGACAATTGAATAGATTGTATTCTGAAGAAAGATCCATCCCATTGATTATATGATCCTAGTGGTGTATAGAATTTATCATCCAATGCCAGTGCCGGATAGCTTGGGTTTTCATTCCCATATTCAGGAGTCCATGTATCACCCAGTATATGTACCGGAACGTAAAGATTATCCTCATAAAACAGATGTGCTGAAATGTTTCTTGTTGTATTATATGCTCCAATAAACCTTGCTGTAAACTGTATACCTTTATAATTGGCATCCAGAGTTATACCATAATTGTTTTGCGGATAAGTTGGATACCCATAAGGAGCACCGTCATAATTGTCACGGTATGAGCCATCTGCATTATAATCAAGCATAATCATATCCCCTGGCAGTAAAGATGCCGCGTCGGCTTCATTAAATGGTCCGGTAGCGCAAAATAAATCATCCCAACTCTCATAAAATCCGGTGGATTGGCTTGAGAAAGTCTGTCCAATAGGCTTGCCTTCAGGTTTTTGGTGTTCTGGCATCAAATCAGGTGATTCTTTAAAAATCACTTCACTTCTGGCCATAGACCAGTTTCCACTTATAGAATAATAAAATTCATTACGGATCGAACTGCGAAATATCAATTCAAGCTCAGCACCTTTTGATTTTGCTTCACCGGTATTCGCAGGTGGAGCATCTTTTCCAAAAATCGGAGGCACCGTTTCAGATCTTTGGTCAGCAGCCAGGAGCATATCATATCTGTATTCGTTAAACAGATCTGCAGTAAAGGAAATCATATTTTTAAATGCTGCGAATTCGAATCCCAGGTTCTGTTTCCTGGCTTTTTCCCAGCGCAGACCCGGATTTCCCGGGTTTCCTTCAAGGTATAGTGTATATTCTTTATATGGAAAAGGATAACCATGATATGCAGATTCTTCTGAGGCCAAATCGTAAATACCCCAGGTGGTAAGATAAGGCCACTGACTGCCAGTATTAACCCTGTCATTACCGACAATACCGTATGAGTATCTGATTTTGAATTTGTCAAGCCGATTTAGATTGTTTTTAAAGAAATTTTCGTTTGACACCATCCAGCCTACGGCAATTGACGGAAAAAAGTCGAAACGGTATTCCGGACCAAATTTCTCTGATCCGTTATAAGCACCATTCATTTCAAGAAAATAACGCAGATTATAATCATAGGTAAGTCGTCCTACCCAGTCTTCACGCTTTACTGGCCAGTTACCGCCCCTTTCAGACTTAAACCGGCTAAACATTGCCATACCCGTTACACCATGAGCTCCAAAAGAGCGCATATATCTTAACTGCAACTGGTAATACAGGGAGCGATATGCCGAATTAAGGCTATTGTCTTCAGCGCTATAAGTATTAGGTTCTCTGACAAATCCAAATCCCTGGTATGGAGAAACATCTTCAACATATAGGGTCCAGACTTCCATATTGGCTGGCTGACCATCCAGCATGTAAGTCTCTGTTTCTTTATCATAATATCCTCCATTCAGATAAAATTCTTTATCAATGGTTTTAGAAGTCTGACCCCCATCCTCGACACCTCTGCCGTCATTATTGAAAGTATTATCATAAGCCAACATTCCTGATAACAATAGTCCTTTTGTAATGAAATCAAGATTTTGATCTAATTTATAATCCATATTTATTGTGGTTCGCAGATTTGATTCTATTCCAGTATAATTAAATTTTGTATAAGGATTATCGGCCCTAAACCGTCGTTGGTCAGCCCCAGGTATTCCATCCTCATAAACCATAATGGGCACATTCCCCGCTAACTGGTTAAAAATACTAAACTGGATTTCTGCTCCAGTTCCGGCTGGTGAGATCTGATTCCCAAGCATTCCCGAAATATTTGCAGACAACTTAGTCGTTTTTGTAATGTCAAAATCAAAATTCGACCGGATATTAAACCTGTCATAAGAATATGAAGGAACATAGCCCTGGCCAACATCAACTCCGTTAAATAAGTCACCTTCATGATTATAACTGGCTGAAGCAAAATACTTCGTGGTTTTCGTTCCTCCCCTGACACTTGTATTCAGTCGGAATGAAGTTGTGAAATCCTTCAACATTACGTCCATCCAATCGAGATTTTGATAAACATAGGGATATTCTCCTGTTCTGAAATATTCAATCTCCTGATCGGCACGATACAATTCATCCCAAACTTCGTTACCAAATCGGCGGATTCGGTTAAGACCAATATTCCTTGCGATTGCAGCTTCAGGAATATCAATAACCTCAATAATTTTTGAAGGTGTCTCAAAAGATGTTTGTGCTTCAATGTTGAATCTTGCTTTACCTTCCATTCCCCTCTTTGTAGTAATCAATATTACTCCATTGCCACCTTTCATCCCGAAAACAGCTGTAGCGGAAGCATCTTTCAAAACAGAAACACTCTCAACTTCATTGACGTCGATATCTTCCATTGCACGTTCAACCCCATCCACCAAAATTAATGGGGAGGCGTCGTTCCAGGTTGCTTTTCCCCGGATGAGAATCTCGGTAGGTTGATGAAACTTTGAGTCTTCATAATATCCTCCGGGCATACCAGAAGATGAAAGTACGGATACACCGGGAATGAGACCGGTCAATGCATCTTTAAGGTTAGTAACATTACCCTGTTCAACAAGAATTTTACCCGTAGTGGTACCAATAGCACCAACCACACTTTCCTTTTTTTGCACACCATAACCAACTACCACAACATCCTCAATTTGCGTGACATCAATCTGCAGTGTAAGAATAATCATCTCATTGGGATCAGTGACTTCAACAGTCTCTGTCCTATAACCCACAAATTGAACCACCAATCTTTGGCCTTGGGTGGCTCGAATGTTGAAGACACCCTCAAGATCTGTTGTTGTTCCCGTGGTTGTTCCTTCAATCACCACAGTTGCAAAAGGAATTGGCGCCCCATCTTCATCAATTACTTTTCCCTCAATCAGTGCCTGAGCAAAACTCATGGAAAATGTAAACATGAAAATGGCAAAAAGAAAAATTAGTTTTTGCCGGCAAATCATAGTTTTAGAATTTAGTGAATGAATAATTTCAGGTTATTAAATTCGGTTTCTATCTAGGTTTGATTCATGTAGTAATACTATTATAAAAGGTATATATGTCAAACTAATTTTAAATTAATAATTTATTAATTTGAAGGTAAGCAAATAAATTTAGGACAATAATCCAATTAAATCAAATGGCCAGTTTCTTATATTTCTTCAGGATGATTAATTATACGTTAAGCGAAAATTAAGTTCAATTATTTACGTTTAATTATTGCTCACTGAATAATTTATAAGATACTTTATGAGATACCTCTTTACATGCCTGCTTTTGCTGACGATCACCCTGGGGCTGTCCCAGTTTATATATTCCCAGACCAAACCGAACATTGTAGTAATCCTGACCGATGACCAGGGATATGCTGATATCAGCTTCAACCCGCATCACCCTTCCGAGGTGCTAACACCGCATATGGATTCACTTGCAGAGGAGGGGATCTTTTTTTCACAGGCATATACCTCAGGGAATACCTGCTCCCCAACTCGAGCGGGACTCATGACCGGGCGGTATCAGCATCGTGCTGGAATATATGATTCAGGCGAGGGTGGATCCGGGCTTCCACTTGATGAGACCATATTTCCACAGTACCTGAAACCCGAAGGCTATGTTTGCGGAGCCTTCGGTAAATGGCACCTGGGACTCACACCTGAATACAATGCCGTTTCCAGGGGTTTCGACGAGTTTTATGGGTTTATGGGCCGGGGTGCCCATGATTATTATGATCTTGATGATCCTGATTCTCCTCTCTACAGGGGACTCGAAAAAATATCAGATTCAGGTTACCTGACAAATCTATTGACCGCAGAAGCTGTTGATTTTATAAAACGTCATAAGGCAGAACCCTTCTTTTGTTACCTGGCCTATAATGCTGTTCACAGTCCGGCACAGGCACCTGCAGAAGATGTTGCGGATTTTAATACGGGTGATCCTACAAGGGATATCCTGATGGCTATGCTCAGGCATCTTGACAAAGGTGTGGGTGATGTGGTAAGGACCTTGAAAGAAGAAGGCCTTTGGGATAATACCCTTTTAATTTTTCTAACCGACAATGGGGGCGCCTCATCAATGAGTGCCAATAATTCTCCGCTGAGGGACTATAAACAGACGAACTGGGAGGGTGGGATACGTACCCCCTTTGTGCTTAGCTGGCCGGCAAAATATACCGGTGGAAGAACAATTAAGACTCCGATCATCTCCCTTGATATTTTACCAACGGTACTGGATGCAGTTGGAGTGGCTGAGCCGACCGAGAAGCCATTTGATGGGAAAAGCATCCTTCCGCTGCTGACGGGAGAATCTGAAGAACTGCATGAGAAGCTCTTCTGGAGTGAAGGAGGTGAAGAGGGTGAGTGGGCTGTCCGATATGGGAAGTGGAAACTTGTGGCCATAAAGGACAAGCTTGAGTTGTTTGATCTGGATGCAGATATATCAGAAACCACCAATCTGGCCTCTACCTATTCGGATACCATGGATATGATGACCATTGCCTTTGAAAACTGGCTGGACGAGATGGCTGAACCCAAGGAAACTTCAAGCAAAAGATGGTCCCCGGCAATTCAGGCAGGACAGCTTATGACACTTTACGATGGACTATATTACAATGGCAAAACTCAGAGCCTGAACCAGGAGGGTGTCTATAATTCTGTAGATCTTTCAGGAATAGGGACAAACGCTGCGAGATCCATGGTGCTGGCAACCGGTTATGATGCTGCAATATTCAGCGAGGATAGCCTCAGTGGTGGTGATATGCTTCTTACATCCGGGATACCATATCTTGGATCATTTGATAAAATGTTATCCTCCCTGGTTCTTTATCCTGAAGGTGCAATGGATGTGGCAATTACTGACATATCTGCTTCCCTTTCTCAGGAGACCACTTCCAAAACAATGGATGGTGATCTCAAAACATACTGGGATGTGGCCAGTAAGGGTGCATGGATTAAGTATAGCCTGTGCAGGGTGATAGGTCTGAAAGGCATCAAGATTGCTTTTAAAAGGGGGCATGTGCGGGTTGCTTATTTTGACCTGGATGTCTCTGTGGATGGTGCCAATTGGACTCCCGTAATAACCGGCGGAGAGAGCAGCGGTACACAGACAAGCCCGGAATTGTTCAGCTTCCCGGAGATTCCTGCAAGATATATCCGAATTACCGGGTATGGTAATTCCGACAATTCACAGAACCATTATACGGAAGTTGAATTTGTGTACGAAGAGGGAATTTCTTCCGAGTCCCGTATCGAGGCAGAGGATTACAGCGGGGCGCAGGGGGTGAGAAAGATCATTTCAGACGATTGCGGTGGATTTCTGGCCATTGATCTGGCTAATAGCTCATACGCAGATTATGATATTTCAATAGCTTCTGCTTCTACATATAAACTTGATATCCGCATGAAAATCCTTCAGGAAGGGGACCTGGATATCAAGGCAGATAATACTACGGTGGCTACAGTGTCTACCGGTCCCGGGATGGTAGATGGCAAATGGCATACCTTTTCCAGTGAGGTTGGTCTTCCGGGAGGTGATTTTACATTAAGTCTTCAGAACGCTCAGGCCGGAAATGAATCCCGGTTTGAAATAAACTGGTTTGAACTCAATACTGCAACCTCAGTGGAATATTTACAGGAAAAAAGAATATCTAGTGTATATTTATATCCAAATCCATGTTTTGAGGCGCTTCATATCTCATCCGGATATGATATGGAAATGATCCGGATCCTCGACGCAGGAGGACGGCTGGTGATGGAGTACAAAAATGCCGGAGTAAACTTTGCGATCCAGACCGGAACCTTAATGAGTGGAATATACTTTCTTCAGATAAGAAGCCGGGAAGGCCTACAATACCTGAAGTTCATTAAAACCTGATCATCGAACTTTAACCAAACACTTTAAAAATATGGATCTCAAAATTAAAAAGTTTTCATCCCGGCGCCGGTTCGTAAAATTGGGTTTGGGATTTTTTTTAATAATTACCTGGTGTATGAGTGCATGTACACCTCCCGAAGAATTGCCAAATGTTGTAATAATACTTGTTGACGATATGGGTTATGGTGATCCGGGCTGCTATAATCCACAATCAAAGATTCCAACACCAACAATAGATTTGATTGCTCGAGAAGGAATGCGTTTCACCGATGCACACTCAGCAGGTGCTCTCTGTCATCCATCCCGTTATGGATTGATGACAGGACAGTATCCATTTCGCGCCGATGTCAGCGTCTGGCGTAAGAGACCAACGATTAAAGAAGACCAGGTGACAACTGCTTCAATGCTTAAAGGGCAGGGTTACCATACCGCTATGGTGGGTAAATGGCATTTGGGATTTCTTGAGAACGGGTATGAGAACCCTCTTCCCGGTGGACCGGTAGATCGGGGGTTTGACAGTTACTTCGGGATCCGGGCATCGACAGATATCCCTCCTTATTTTTACATCCGGAATGACCGGGCAGTTGCTCCCCCTACAGATCGTATTGAAGATAATTTCTCGGAAGGCTGGTCGCCCATACAGGGTGCTTTCTGGAGGGCAGGCGGCATTGCTCCGGGACTGGAACTAAAGGATGTGCTGCCACGTTTTACGAACGAAGCAGTCAAAGTGATCGAAGATCATGCCGGTGGGGAAAATAGCGACAGGCCCCTCATGCTTTATCTTGCATATCCCGCCCCCCATACTCCCTGGCTGCCATCCCCGGAGTTTGACGGAAGAAGCGGTGCAGGAATGTACGGTGACTTTCTGATGATGGTGGATGCACAAATAGGGATGGTCCTTGATGCATTGGACAATGCCGGGATGTCTGAAAACACCCTGCTGATCTTTTCATCCGATAACGGTCCTGTCTGGTATGATGAAGATGTAAAACGATTGGGACATGACTCTTCCGGTGGACTCCGGGGCATGAAGGCCGATGCATGGGAAGCCGGGCATCGCATGCCTTTCATTGTACGTTGGCCTGGCAAAGTGAAGCAGGGTTCAGTAAGTGACCAAACCATTTGTTTTACAGATATTCTTGCAACCTTCGCGGCTGTGACAGCTGCAGATTTGCCGGAAAACGCTGGCCCTGACAGCTATAGCTTTCTGTCTGTATTAAAAGGAGAACAGCCTGATGACCAGGCGATAAGGCCTCCAATTGTAATGCAGTCAGGAAACGGATCGATGTTGATCCGCTCGGGGGACTGGAAGCTTATCAATCAACTCGGGTCCGGTGGATTCTCAAAGCCCAATCGTATAGAACCAGGTCAGGATGACCCTGCAGGTCAGCTTTACAACATGGCTGATGATCCCGGGGAAACTAACAATGTTTATCTCGATAATCCTGAGATTGTTGCACGCCTGAAATCGGAAATGAAGCAAATTGTAGATTAGCTTGTTTACAAGTGAATCTGCTATTGTTCAACACCGTATATCTGAATACCCTGGAACAGATACGGCAGAATAGCATCCTTCAAATGTCGATGCTCCGCTTCACGGAGGGAAATCCTGCCTTTGTTAAGACGGGATCTGGGGTTACATTTGTGATGTGACAAAATAAATTCATATAATTGACTTAAGATTATTGATTCATAATTAAATTCTGGCTAATGAAACGAAGAGACTTTATAGCTAAAAGCGGAGTGCTTTCTGCTGGTGCTTACATGGCTGGTTCCGGTTTGCTGGCATCATGTGCCGGGCAGTCAAAAAACAGGGAACTTGCAAAGCATGTAATTGACAAGGTTGAGTACGGTTCTGTGAATTATCACTGGCCAAGGCATGTTGGAAAAAATGCAAGAATAGGCATACACGGCCAGCACAAAAAAGCAAATTATATAAAGCTGTATACTGATCAGGGTGCAACAGGCTGGGCTTATGGAAGATACGTGGAAGCTGACAAAGCTTCCCTTATGGAGTCAATCCTGGGTAAAAACCTGGACCAGCTTATTGTACCTTCTGAAGGTATAGTAACAGAAGTACATAAGGCATTTGACCTGCCCCTGCACGACCTTGCTGGGGTAATCCTTGACCAGCCTGTTTACAAGATGCTGGGTGCGGCAGGGCCCATGGAAAAGGAGGTCTACAGCGGGATGATCTATTTTGACGAATTGGAACCTGAAGAAAATCCAACCGGTATTGAGAAGGTTATGGAGAACTGCCGCTGGGATTACGAATACGGCTACAGGCAGTTGAAGGTGAAGATCGGGAGAAGCGGGCGCTGGTATCCGCATGACGAGGGACTGGCAATGGATATCCGCATAGTAAAAATGATATACGAAGAATTCGGAGATGAAGTGGGTATTCTGGTTGATGCAAATGACATGTACAGCCTGCAGGATGCGATTGATTTTCTCAAAGGGGTGGAAGGCATCCCCATTTACTGGTTTGAGGAACCATTTGTTGAAAACCTTGAGGATGGAAGAAAACTGAAAGACTGGATGATGGCGAACGGGTTTGAGGATACGTACTATGCAGACGGTGAGAGAAATCCCGATTTCGATGTTTGCATGCAGCTTGCCCGAGAGGATAAGCTTGATGTATACCTTCCTGATATTGCAGGATACGGCTTTACGCCCTGGCGGAAAATGATGCCCTCCCTGAAAGAAATGAATATACTTAGCAGTCCCCATGCCTGGGGATCCATGCTAAAAACCAATTATACAGCGCATATTTCGGCTGGACTAGGGAATGTGTGTACCATAGAAGGAGTCACATGCCTTTCGGATGAGATAGATTTCGGCGATTATAAAATCATTGATGGGAAACTCCGGGTTTCAGAAGATCCCGGTTTTGGAATGAAATTACTTTAACAAACATGAAAAAAGAGTACAATTCAGATGGTTCATCCTGGTTCTCCTTTTCCTTGCTACCAATTATAGACATTCCGATAGCTTATGAGTTTACACTTGAATCCTTCCGGTTTTATTAAAATTAAACGAAGAAAAGTGAATTTGAAAATTCCTATCGCCTCTGCCATTTCACTATTGCTCATTGTCGGCAGTTTATCGGCTATTGATATTGTACCGTCTGGAACCACCGATGATGCCAATCTGATTCAAACCTCATTGGATAGCTTGCAGAATGGAGATACACTAAGGTTAAATGGTGATTTTGTAATCGCCGGAACCATATACCTGCCATCAAATTTTACATGGATTCTTTATGGATCTCTTACTTTAAGCGGAAATGCTGAGCTGAATGAAGCCGGTTGGGTGGACCCGCCAGTTGATGCCACACGTAGGACAGGAATAACAGAAAAAAACGGTGGCGCAATAAACATCGATATGTCGGGCGGCACATATTATGGGAATGCTGCCAATTACAATAAAAGCATGCGCTTTCTCAATTTTGTGAGCGTAACAAGTTCCAGATTTCACGATATGCATATAACTGATGCGACAGATGATAATTTCACCCTTGGACCTGGAAGTAATAATAATGAATGCCGGAACCTTATTGGTTCGTTTGCAGGCGGGAATGCACTGACCGATAAAGGTGATCACAACAAATGGTATGACTGTATTGCGGAGGATTGTGGCAGTGATGGATGGACACCTAAATGCCGGAATTCTGAGTTTTACCGATGCATCGGAAGAAGGAACCTCGGACCCGGATTTGGAATGTTTGCACGATTAGACGGGTCCGGCAATCCGGTTGATCTGGGAGAAATCATTACAGGGAATAAATTTTATGCCTGTGAAGCCTATGATAACCAGCGGGGAGGATTCAGTTTTAATATCGCGAGCACATCCGGACAGGGATCGATTGTACGTGATAACTATATTCAGGCTGTTTGTTATAATAATAGAATGCAGGGTGTCACGTTCAGGAATAAGCAGCCCGATGGCATAATAGAAAATAATGAGGTCGATATTCTTGTTTTTGGAAACAAGGGACTCAATAGTAATGGTAATGTGTCTGCTTCCGCTGGTGGCCTGGGAATAGATGGGAGTCCTGTCACCGGTATTACCGGGAATATTGTCGCATATGATAATGGTGGTTGGGATGTTAATATCAGATCTGCGACCAATTGCTCTTTAACCGTCTATAATCCGGATGATCGAAGTCCTGCCATACTAGACAGGGGAGATAACACAAATACAATTAATGAAGTAAGCTTTTCCTGTTCGCAGACATTGCCAGAATGGTGCATGCAGGAATACTGCAAACGTACTGCGGTACATGTTCCCGAAGCAGAATTCAAGATCTCATATACATTGTCACAAAACTATCCAAATCCCTTTAATCCAACTACACGAATTGAATACTCAATTCCGGCAACGTGCCTGGTTTCTGTAAAAGTCTATGATATGTCTGGCAGAGAGGTTGCAACACTGGTAAATGAAAAAAAGCTGAAAGGCCATTATTCTACTGTCTTTAACAGGAGTAAGCTTTCAGGCGGGACATATTTTTACAGGATACATGCCGGAGATTTTGCAGAGACTAAGAAGTTTGTTCTGATTAAATAAAGATTTGGCTAATCATTTTTTTGCTGGGAATCTTTTTCGGATTTAATTATATCCGAAAAAGATTTATGATACTGCTCATCATACAATGTCATGTAATCCTTGCAGAACTTAGTGAACAAATTCATAGCCATACTATGCTTCCCCAGAGTATTCAATGCCCTGCATTTCAAACTGATGGCCTCTTCATGAAGCATGTCAAAAATCAATATAGCATCTGCCAATCTATTAATAAACTCAGGATCGGATTCTATTTTAATTTGACTGCTATATTGTGTCAGGGAATCTATAATCAAATTAGAAAAATCCGCTTTAAATTCATCCAGCCATTCATAATCTGCATTTCCAAGCAATGGTCCTTTTTGGATGATGTTAAGTAATTGATGAATTTGTTCCTTAGATTGCAAATTATTCTGATTAAGCATTTTTAAACTAGACCAATAATCGTTGTATAGACTCGTATCATTAAATACAATTTTCCAGTAACTGGTCTTTCGGCTAAGATTACAGCCCTCAATTTCAACTAATAGATTCTTTAATTTTGCAATATTTACCGCACGGTTGTTATTGGCGCTTTGATCATCCATGGAAAACCACAATAACTCAGTAATTCTCAGGACGGATATTCCTTTATCTTTGATAGAGTTAAGAAAGATTAAGAGAAATAGTTCTTTTAGAAGTGGGGTGAATTTATTGGTTATGTCATCCCCATCCTTATTAATTATCTGAAAACCTCCGAAGAACAGGATGGTATTGTTTCGTTTTACGCCGTTCTCTCCTGAAATAATTTCAGGTATAAGCGGGATTGGTACTGACTCGTCCGTCTTGCTGTCTGATTCATGGATGCCGTGAGGGGTATTTTTCCTTCTAAAATACCAGATAAGAAGAACAATCAGAACTGTGCTGAATAAAACTATCAGTATTGTCAGAGCAACTTTCTTGGGGAGGGTTTTAGTATCAATGTCTTCTGTTTCAGTGAAATGAGGAGGAAATGAAATTGTATAGACTTTTATTTCCGTCTCATTCCTTTCAGTATAGGCTAAACTGGTAGCCGCAATTAATTTTTGGCTGGTTTTTGATAAATACAGATCTGCGAAGGAATACTCATTGTCAAACACATATGGAATCTTATTGCCCAGCATTATAAGCTCCGGATCTCTCAGGTTTCCTTTTAACAGTTGTAGATAGGAGTCATATTCAAATATTGTTGAAGCCAGAACGTAATAGGACTGATCATCCATATCCAGTACCATTGAATGAGCAAAATCAATATCCTCCAGGGGAGCCTTGTATTCATATTTCTTTATAAACTTTTTTTCTGTTAATGAAAAAGCCATCAGGTCTGTATAATGCTGAGGGTTTAGTATTTGATCACCCGACATGCTTCCATATCCTCCCAGAATATATATAGTATCCCCGTAAATTCCTGATGCCGCATGCATTCGTGGATGGAAAATATCCCCTACGGGCTGCAGAGTATCCCATTTTTGGCTTTTGAAGTCATACCGCTGAATCAGTTTAAAGTACTTGTGTTGCCCATATCCTCCAAAAATATAGAGTAGACTGTCAGGGCCTGAAAAGTATTTATTGTGATACCTTAAGGCGGTATTTGATATGGGACCCTGTGAGATTTTTTCCCAGACAAATGAAGAGAAGTTGAACGAGTGAACTGTCTTAAACATCAGATTATAACAGATCAGCATATTATTAACTGTATCAAAGAGAACCTGGCTTCCCGGCTGAAGGTCCGTAAATCTCTTACTGTAAACGATAGTGGTAATGGTATCGATATTAATCTGGAAGAGTTTTAATTGTTCATCTCCTACCATATAGACTTCTTCATCCCTGGAGTCATAGGTAATAGCTGCGAATCCATGCAATATCGTAAAATGAAAAGGCTGCTCCCAATTATGATATTTGAGTTTAATCCAGCTTGGATTTTGAACATATGCTTTCTTTTTGGAAATTAGATCATCGGCAAAATTATCAGCACTTTCATCGAGAGGAAAATGATGCAGGCGTTTGCCCTTGCGGTAAATCTTGATGTCCTTGATGTTCATTGCAGGAACGTCTGTTGTCTTAAAAGGTGCGAAGTCGTTTGCTCCGAATAAGATTTTAACCTTGCCATCAAGATCGATATCGGAATCAACCAAAGAGGTGTCGGGAGTATTTAACTGAAGAGTTCGGTTTTTCAAATCAAATTTCAGTCGTATTTCGGTCCATTTGTCATAGAGACCTGGTAAATTATCAGGCACTGAAATACTTGTAAGTTCATCTCCGTTAATAATTTGCAGGCTATGTGAATCCGGCCCATTATAAATAATATCAATATTATTGCCTTTTTTATCAATAATTCGGGCCACATATCCAAAATCTGAAACTAAAAGAGGACGCAAACGCAGGCTGAATGATAATTCGAATTCATCATGAAATGAAAAATAGTCTTCAGGATTAAGATCAAGTTTAGTGCGATTATCTTTTGAAGACTCTGCTCCAAAAAATCCTAAGCCATAGTCCTGGGCAAATGAAGTAGACGGATTCAGAAAAGAAAATCCAACCAGCAAAAGCATGGAAAGAATAATTCCGGAGAATCCAGATCTTTGGTTGAGAAAAAAATTCTTTGCCCTATTATCTTGCATGGTTGAAATCCGAATATTACTCGAGTACTTTCTGATAAAAAAAGAATGGGTCCTTGGCTGCTGCAATTTAGTTAAATTACCACAATCTCCGTAATTTCGAGATGTGATAGATCTACCCTGATCATGTGAAAATTTGAGAAAAAATTGTATTTTTGAATGCGTACACAATCAGGAACACACCAATAATATCGAATATGAGAAACAGATTATTTCTATCAGGATTAGTTCTGCTGCTGCTGCATGCAACAATTAACGCACAAAGCAAACATGCTGCAGAAAGCAAGTTCATGACCTACAAAGGTTTGGTGATGGCAGGATACCAGGGATGGTTTAACTGCGAAGGCGACGGTGCCAACCGTGGATGGACACATTATTCAAAGCGTGGCAAGTTTGAGGACGGCAGCTGTACTATAGATTACTGGCCTGAAATGGATGAGTATGATGTAAAGTACAAAACACCCTTCAAATTTGCGGATGGATCTCCTGCCTATGTATTCAGTTCATACGATGAGAGCACCGTCGACCTCCACTTCAGATGGATGAAAGAGTACGGTGTTGACGGTGTGTTTATGCAAAGATTCTTTTCCGTTCTAACGGATGCAAACAGGACAAGACATAATGACAAGGTACTTACATCTGCAATTAAAGCAGCAAATAAATATGAGATAGCCATCTGCCTTATGTATGATATCGGGGGTATGGATGACAGCAAGTACAAACTGATATTTGACGATTGGAAGCACCTGGTTGATGACCTGAAGCTTACAAACCAGGGGGATAAGACAACCTACCTTTTTCATAATGATAAACCCCTGGTCGCTTTCTGGGGGATCAGTGCGGGAACGAGGGAGTCGGGCCATATTCCCGAGATATATGACATTATAGATTTTGTAAAGAACGATCCTGTCTACGGGGGATGTTCAGTGCACCTCGGAATACCTTCGCGCTGGAGAACACTGGGTTCTGATACAAAGGGTGATCCCAGGTTACATGATGTGCTCAAGCAGGTTGATGTTATCCACCCATGGCTCGTTGGGAGATATAATGAACAAAGCTATGAAGCCTATAGGAAAGAGAACATTATCGGGGATGTAAAATGGTGCAAAGAGATGGGGAAATCGTATGCTCCAACTGTTTTCCCGGGATTTTCCTGGCATAATATGAAAGATGATATTTCCGATAAGATACCCAGAAACAAGGGTGAATTCTTCTGGAAACAGATCACAGGAGCGATCGAAAGTGGAGCAGAAATGTTGTATATAGCAATGTTCGACGAAATAGATGAAGGAACCTCAATAATGAAAGGCGCACATACGGTCCCGGTCGGTAAAAGCATTTTTATTCCCTATGAAAAGGAAATTCCTTCCGACCATTACCTGTGGCTGACCGGCATGGCCAGCAAGATGCTTCGTGGTGAGATACCATTTTCCAAGGAGCTTCCTGAAAGAGAATAGTATACAAATAAAATCCATATGCGAACAACTTATGTTTTTACACAGTCCTTGCTCATCACATTAGCACTATTGTTGACAATCTCTGCAAAGGCTACTGCATCTGAACCCGGAGATATACATCTTGAGAAAAATAATATAAGGATCGTGTTTTCGGACCAGGAACCGGGTCCTTTGAAAATTGCCCTCGAAGCCCTGATGAGAGATTTTATGAGAGTAATGGATACTGAACCTTCTATTGCAGGGAAGATGGACAGGGATATCTCCCAGCCTGAGATTGTGATTGTTAACCGGGCTTCAGGAGCTCTCAGGGTTACTTCAAACCAACTGAAGAAACTGGATGGATTTGAGTCACACCGGGTATATGCTGACCTTGAGTCCAACCGGATCTATCTTGATGGAAATGACCTTCGTGGTGCTATTTTTGCGATATATACATTCTCGGAGGAGTTTCTTGGTGTTCCGCCATTGCATCACTGGAGTTCGTGGGTTCCTGTTAAGAAAGATGTAATCAGCGTACCCGGGGACTATGATCTCTTTTTCAAATCACCACAGGTACGTTATCGCAGTCTCCTGCCTGGAGACCAGGATTTTTTCACCCCGTGGAAAAGGAATTCAGAGTACAATAATAACGTCTGGCTTGAGACAGCACTTCGTCTTAAGCTCAATACCATTGAAACCTATTCTACCATTCTTCCTGATTATAAGTTAACTGATTATGCCTACCTGATAGACAAATACGGTTTGGTAATTACCTCTCATCATACGAGTGGACTTAATACCTCCTTCAGAACCTGGGGGGACTACTGGAGAGAGGTTCGGGAAATGGAACCGCCTGAATACCTTCTTTCAAACGAGAGTGCTATCCTGGATTTCTTCAGGTACAATGCTGAAACGGTAAAGAAAAGCGGAATAGAAAACCTGTGGACGGTTGCTTTCAGAGGGGAAGTGGACCAGCCCTACTGGAGTATATTTAAAGATGCTCCGGAGGACGATAAAGGGAGAGCTGATGTCATAAACAGGATGCTGCAGATCCAGTATGACATGATCAAGGAGATGACAGGTGAGGAGGAGCCCTATGCCCGAATTACATTCTATGACGAGCTGGCAATTCTTATGGCCAAAGGGTATTTAAAACCTCCCGTCAGTGAAAATATGATATGGACATTTGTCTCAGGCCGTCGCGATCATTATCCCTTTGATGATCTTGTAAATTTTGATGCCAGCGAACCCGTTAAGCTGGGTTATTACATGAATTTCGGATTTGCATCAACGGGAGCCCATGTTGCACCTGCAGAGAGTCCCTGGAAGATGGAGTTCAATTACCGTTATGTAAATAATAAGTCACCATTGTATTTCTCCGTTGTAAATGTTGGAAATGTCAGGGAATTTGTACTCGAGCTTTCAGCAAATGCCAATATGTTATGGGATTACGATAGCTACAGTACAGACCGGTTCATGATCGATTATTGCACCCAGTATTTTGGTGAGAAATATGCTGAAGATATAGCCGGACTTTACAAGGAATTCTATAATTCCTATTGGATACCTAAGAAATCTGAGTTTGAGGGATTGGAACGCCAGTTTGTTTTCCAGGATCTGAGATATGCCAGGGCTTTTGATCATGTGTATGATAAGTTTTATGCTGCGGAATCAATGCCAGATCTCAATCCATTGCATAAAATCGGATATGAGAGTATTCCCGGTCGTACTTTCCGCATTGATATAGAATACAATAATGCTGAAAATCAGGTGGATGCAATGCTGAATGGCATGCAAAAAACCATCCCAAAATTTGAATCAGTGGCCGTGAAATGCTCAGAGATGATGCTTAAACTTGACACCGATAAGCAGACTTTTTTTAATGATAATTTACGAGTGTTCAGTTATTATATGACCCACCTGAGTAAAACCCTTTATCATTACATCTATGCATACAAGTATCAGGCCGACAGGGAAACACTGATAAGGAACCTTGACCTGGCATATGCAGAGGCGATTCGGGCAGAGCAGTATCTTTTTGAAGCTCAGCATGGAATATTCTCAACATGGTATTCAAATGCCGATCCTCTTTCTCGGACCTTCCAGATCGATACGCTTAAAAGCAACATTATTTTATTAAAACAGCAAGCTCTTGAAAGGAAATAAACAATACCGGTATTGAATAAATTGCTGGAATAGTAAGATGGAATTACATTCGCAACGATAAGTATGATATATTCTTAACCTAAAAGATATCAGGATAATTTATGAGGCAGAGATTGATTTTCACAGGAATAATTTTGATGTTGCTTTTTATGTCGGCCCTTGCACAGACCAGGCATGCAGCCTCAAGTAAATATATGAGCTACACGGGACTGGCCATGGCAGGATACCAGGGATGGTTTAATTGTGAGGGGGATGGTGCCGACCGGGGTTGGACACATTATAAGAAAAACGGCAAATTTGAAGACGGCAATTGCACCATTGACTTCTGGCCGGAGATGGATGAGTATGAAGTCAAATATATTACACCATTTAAATTTCCCGACGGATCCCCTGCCTACGTGTTCTCCTCCTACGATGAAAGTACCGTTGACCTACATTTTAAATGGATGCGGGAGCATGATATCGATGGGGTGTTTATGCAGAGGTTTTTTTCCGTACTTACGAATTCAAAAAGGACCAGGCATGCTGATAAAGTACTTACATCTGCCATTAAGGCAGCAAAGAAGTACGGGGTTGCCATTTCACTTATGTATGACCTGGGGAGCATGGATGACAGCAAATACACAATGGTTAAGGAGGACTGGAAGCACCTGGTCGATGATTTGAAGCTTACCAATCAGGGAGACAGCACAACTTATCTTTTTCATAATAATAAGCCCCTGGTTGCTTTTTGGGGGATTGGCTTTAGTGGGAGGGAAACAAGCCATTACTCTGAGATTCTTGACATCATGGACTTTGTGAAGAACGATCCGGAATACGGGGGATGTTCTGTACACCTGGGCATTCCGGGCAGATGGAGAACCCTGGGATCCGATACGGACGGAGATCCCCGTCTCCATGAAGTCATTAAACAGGCTGACGTCATTCATCCCTGGCTTGTCGGGAGGTATAGTGAATCAACATACGAATCCTGGCGGAAAGATTATATCGTAGGGGATGTGGCATGGTGCAAAACGGAAGGAATATCCTATTCCCCGACCGTCTGGCCTGGTTTTTCCTGGCACAATCTGAAGGAGAATGAGGTATCTGATAAAAGACCAAGAAACAAAGGTAAGTTCTTCTGGTCACAAATTTCCGGGGCAATGGCAAGCGGTGCAGAGATGATCTATATTGCCATGTTCGATGAAGTGGATGAGGGAACCGCAATATTCAAATGTGCCCATACTGTTCCGGTCGGGAAAAGCATTTTTGTCCCCTATGAAGCAGAGATTCCTTCTGATCATTACCTCTGGTTGTCTGGACTGGCCGGCAAAATGCTGAGAGGAGAGGTTCCCTTTTCCAATACTATTCCAGACAGATTGGGTACCGGTATCAAAGAAAATCCCATTCCCGGTTCAGAAATTAAGATAATTACTAATCCAACCAATAAGCAATTCCAGGTCCTATTGCCGGAACACCTTGATCAGGCCGGATATGAGGTATACAGCCCGGCCGGCAGTCTGGTGTTAAAGGGTAGAATAGATAATAACCAGGGCAATATCCACATGAATGATTGTGTCTCCGGTTATTATATTCTGAGGATTAAGGCCGGAAATGATACTTTTCCCTTTCGGTTAATTTTAAACTAGAATGATTGGATTAATTCAGCATGGGCGATTAACA
>SDBV01003094.1_pt1 | contig 24772 bp, 17 predicted proteins | sample 2277081 | NCBI WGS metagenome assembly SDBV01 (sample SAMN10402039, study PRJNA504765) | marine sediment metagenome | isolation source: marine sediment core GS10_PC15, 223 cmbsf | place: Arctic Ocean: Southern Knipovich Ridge | collected 2010 | reverse complement strand
AGAAAACACCAGTATAACGGAACTCCTAGCGGGACAACAACCTAGGCTTCCAGCCACAATGACTCACAATCCTCCCCCATCGGTGGGCCACGCTCTCAGCAACACACTCTTAGGACACTACCCAACGGTGGTTGGGTTTACCACCAGCAGAACGGTCAGATCGCCCCGGATCTCAAGGGCTTTCTGACGCGATAAGCTCCCGACGCCTCAGCGCTTTTCCAATTCCCAAGCGTCGACGATCACCTGTCCACCGGGAGTCATACTCCGGAGCTTCTCGGCGATGCCGGCGCGTTCCGAAACGGTCGCGCTGGACAGCTTTTTGGCGAACTGGGCCACCTTCTTGCGACGGTGTCGACGACGGTTGATTTCTTTACGACGTTCGCTACTCGGCACGTCTTCACTCCTGAGGGATTTCACCAAAAAACGGCTGCCGGGTCCTCGGTCCGACGCAACGGCCGCTTGCTCGGCGGACATTCACCCCCACAAAGCAGTGGTGACCCGGCGGACCCGATCCGTCTTTCTACCAAACCCTGGCCGTACCGTCAACGTGTGCAGCGAGACTCAAATCACTTTGACGACCTGCCTCGCGATGCTCACCTGAACCGAACCGTCCTCGAGCGAAAAGCAGATCATCCGGCCTTTCTCTCCCCCAATATGCTCGGCAACCACGGGAATACCGTGTTTGCGGAGCTGTTCGAGCACCGCTTGATGGTTCTTTTCGCCCACGTCACGGTCGGTCCGCTTGCCGAACATGGTAGCCCCACCGGTGATTTTGGCGGTCAGTTTGCTCGGATGGGCCCCCGTGGCGAGAAGTTGTCTGCGTAGCTCGGCGACGGCCGTATCGGCGAATTTGCCGGGCAGTTTGGTGGATCCGCGGCTGTCGGGCAGAACCACGTGGGCCAGCCCCCCCTGCTTGGTCAAACGGTCCCAGACGGCGATCCCGACGCACGATCCCAACAAGGTCTCCAGCGAGTCGGGACACTTGCCGAAATCGATCCCGGCCATCTTGACCTTGATGACTTTGGATTCCGTCGCGGCGACCGACATAGCCTACCCCCCACCGGCAGGTGTTCTTGCCTGATCTCTAATTCCGCACCGAGTTGTGGGCCAAACCGTCACGGACATGGTCAAGGGTCTCTCCATCAAGGATTAGAGGCCCGCTGCTACGCTATCCAACCCTAGCTTCTCTCGGACGGCCACGCCGCGAAAACTTCGCTGAGTCCGGGGGCGAGTGCCGGTTACATCGATCATACGAGAGAACCGCCCGAGATTGGCCGCTAAGGATCGACCGAAGAATTGCTTCCCTCGTTTAGCTGCCGCCGGCACGGCGGCTTGACGCATGACACGCGACTGCCAACAAAGCCGCCGTGCCGGCGGCAGCTAAACGGTTGATTGTCGAAACCGGGAAGTTGTTCTTAGGGGCGGCGGGGCGGACCGCTGCCCAAACGGCCCAGAATAGCGTATCATTTTCCACACTGCTCTGCACGACCTGGAATTCTCAAAGGACTACGTCGCCATGAGAGGGGCCTGTTGCATCTTGCTCTTGACCGCGATGACGGACTGCCACGGCGCCTTTGGACAGGACCGCGACGGCGCGTACAACGTCCGCGACCACGGCGCGAAGGGCGACGGCCGGACCGACGACACGGCGGCGTTTCAGCAGGCACTCGACGCGGCGGGCAAGGACGGCAGCGGTACGGTTCACGTGCCGCGCGGGATCTACTTCTTCGCCGGGCATCTGAGCGTGCCGTCCGGCGTCACCCTGGCCGGGACATGGACCTCGGTTCCCGCCCACAACGGCATCCGCAACCGCGGGCTGCCCAAGCCGACCGACGACGGCACCACGCTGCTGATCACCGAGGGCGCCGGCAGCGAGGACGGATCGCCCTTCCTCACGCTGGGAACCAACAGCACGCTGCGCGGCGTAGTGCTCTACTACCCGCAGCAGAACGTGGACGATATACCGAAGCCGTATCCCTGGGCGATCGCCATGCGGGGCAAGAACCCGGCCGTGCTCGACGTGGAGATGCTCAATCCGTTCAACGGCATCGACGCCAGGCACAACGAACGCCACCTGATCCGCAACGTCCACGGCCAGCCGCTGCGCCGCGGCGTCCTGGTGGATAGCATCTACGACGTCGGCCGGATCGAGAACGTACACTTCAACCCCTGGTGGAGCATGAAGCCGAAGCTCTTCGCGTGGCAACTCGAACACGGCGAAGCGTTCATCTTCGGACGTAGCGACTGGCAGTACGTGCTCAACACTTTCTGTTTCGGGTACAACATCGGATACAAGTTCATCGAGAGCGAGAAGGGCGTCTGCAACGGCAATTTTCTCGGGCTGGGAGCCGACGCCTGCTGCACGGCCGTATCGGTCCAGCAAAGCGCGCCGTACGGGCTGCTGATCACCAACGGCCAGTTCGTCGCCTTCCGCGGTCCGAACCCGACCATGGTGGAAGTGGCCCAGTCCAACCGGGGAAGCGTGCGGTTCGCCAATTGCGCGTTCTGGGGACCGTGTCGTCAGATCGCCCGGCTGTCGGGCCAAGGCACCGTCGGCTTCAGCGACTGCACCTTCACGCAATGGGACAGCCAGGATGAAGGACGGCATGCGATTGAAGTCGAAAGCGGCACGCTGTTGGTCCGCGGTTGCGAGTTTCGCAAGGACAAACCCCAGGTTGAACTGGGCGAGGCCGTACAGCGGGCCGTGATTACCGGCAACGTATTTCGCGGCGCCGAGCAAATCACCAACCGCAGCCGGGGGGACGTCCGGATCGCCGACAACGCCGCAGAAAAGCAGCCCGAAGCCGAGGCCGTCGAACCTCCACCGCAGCCGGGGCCATATCGGATCCCACGTCGCGGACTGTTTCACGGCCGCTTTCGGTCCCGAAGACGATAAACTTGGCCAAGGAGGATGACAACATGCGGATCGTCGTGCTTGACGGCTACACGCTCAACCCCGGAGACCTCAGTTGGGACGAACTGAAGGCCCTGGGCGACTGCGATATCTACGATCGCACGCCGCCGGAAGAAGTCGTATCCCGCGCCCGGCAGGCCGAGATCGTGCTGAGCAACAAGACGGTCCTCTCGGGTGAACTGATCGAGCAGCTTCCCGAGCTGCGGTACATCGGCGTGTTGGCCACCGGATACAACATCGTCGACGTTCAGGCCGCCCGCCAACGGGGGATTCCGGTGACCAACGTGCCGACCTACGGGACCCGTTCGGTGGCCCAGATGACCTTGGCGCATCTGCTGAACCTGACCCAGCACGCGGCCCACCACGCCCGGACGGTGGCCGACGGACGCTGGGTGGCCGGCGACGACTGGTGTTATTGGGACTTTCCGTTGGTGGAACTGGCCGGGCAGACGATGGGCCTGGTGGGGTTCGGCCGAATCGGTCGGGCCGTGGCCCAACTGGCCATGGCCTTCGGGATGAACGTGCTGGCCCACGACGTCATGCCCGCGGCCGACGTGCAGGGCATCGAAATGGTCGACCTTACGACGCTGTTGCGACAAAGCGACGTGGTCAGCCTCCACTGCCCCCTGACTCCGGATACCCAGGAGTTGATCAACCAGGATCGGCTGGCGGTGATGAAGCCGTCCGCGTTTCTGATCAACACCAGCCGCGGTCCGCTGGTCGATGAGCGGGCCTTGGCCGCGGCGTTGAATTCGGGCCGGCTGGCGGGCGCCGGCCTGGACGTGCTCTCGCAGGAACCCCCGGACGGCGAGAATCCGTTGCTGGCGGCGAAGAACTGCTTCATCACGCCGCACATCGCCTGGGCGACCAAGGCGGCAAGGCAGCGGCTGCTCGGCACGGTGGTCGAGAACATCCGGGCGTTTCTCGATCGGCGTCCGCAGAACGTGGTCAACCCGTAGTGCCTCAGAAAGTACGGGTGTGGGGCTTCGCTGCGCTCAGCCGCCAGCCACCCCGGGCCCCGGTATTTGGATAGCCGGTCCATTCGACCGGCGCGCCGGGGGGCCCTGGTTCAAATCCAGCCAATAGTTGACGATTTTCCCAACGGCGTCGCTCAGCCGCGAAAACTCGACCGGCTTGTGGATGTAACTGTGCGCCCCGAGGCGGTAGGCCTCGACGATGTCGATTTCTTCCTTCGATGCGGTAAGGATTACTACCGGGGGAACCCGAGAGAAGTCGTCGCTGCAGACGCGTCGCAGGACCTGCAAGACCTGCAAACCGTCCATCTTCGGCATTTTCACGTCGAGCAGGATCAAGTCCGGCGGTTGAGCCGAACTGCGGCCGGCGTGCGTTCCGGCGGCGAACAGGTAGTCAATTACCTCTGCTCCGTCGGTGACCACATCGACCCGGCAGTCGCTTCGCACTTGCTCGATCGCGCGGCGAATCAACTGCGCATGGTCGGGCTCGTCGTCAGCCAGCAGGATGGTTCTCTGGCCCATGGGACGCCCTCCTTGACCTACGGTTCGCCCAAGCGCCTTTGCCGCGTGACGCTGCGGATGGCCGGGCCGATCTCAGACGGACAATTCCGCCTCGGCCCGGGGAAGGCGACACTCGCTCCTCCAGAACGTGGCGATTCGGGAAACCGACTTGCTAAACTCGTGGTAGTGCACCGACTTGTTCACGAACGCATTGGCCCCCGCTTCCAGGCATTCCGCCACCAGGGCATCCTGCCGCAGGCCGCTGAGAACGACGATGGGCATGGCATGGAAGCGGTCGTGGGAGCGAACCTGCCGCAGCACCTCCAGACCCGAGATATCCGGCAGATTCAAGTCCAGGAGCATCAAGTGTGGCTTGCCGACCTTCTGAACCGAGGTGCCGCCTGCCCCGAGCGCTTCGATCGCCGCGCTTCCGGACGGCACCATGGTAACTCGTGGGCAGTGGCAATCGGAAAGGGCCTTTCGGATCAGCCGGGAGTGGTCGGGGTCGTCCTCCACCACCAGGACGGGGAACGGATCGGCGCCAATTCCAGCCAAGAGGTCCCGCTGACTGCCCCGCGATTCCTCGAACGTTTCCCATGGCTCGCCTTCCCCAGAGATCTCATCCCGCCAGACGCGGACGTTGCTCGGGGCATCGATTCCCAGCTTGACCCGCTGTTTGCGGATCGACAATACCTTGATCTTGATGTTCGCTCCGATACGGATCGCCGTATCGCAACCGCGTGAGAGAACCAACATACCTGCCCTCCTGGGTTCGAGGTTCTGGCTCGTACTTACCACATCGATTGTCGTGCTAGCCACAGTAATCTGCCCCTAAGGGGCGTACTTATACCATGTAATCAGGAATCCCTCAAGCCGGAATCAAAAAAATGACAATTTGGGCAAAGTGATGGCAGCCGGTCAAAAAACGGGGGAGGCCATGGCAGGATGGGAGAATAGCCGCTTGCGGCTTCGCACGGCCAAGCCATGCGCCTAACTGCCGTGCTGAAAACTGTTTCCGACTTCATTTCGAAGCGTGAAATGAAAGGTGGCACCTTGGCCGGGTTCCGATTCCACCCAGATGGTGCCCCCGTGCTGCTCGACGATTTTCTTGCACACCGCCAGGCCAATTCCCGTCCCCGAATACGTTTTTCCGTGCAGCCGCTGGAAAACTTGGAAGACCCGGTCGAAGTGCTTTGGTTCGATGCCGATTCCGTTGTCTTCGATGGTGAACCGCCAATGGTCCTCAGTGCGGCTGACCGAGACCTGCACGGTCGGTTTCGCCTCGCCGCGGAACTTGATGGCATTGCCGATCAGGTTCTGGAAGAGTTGCACCAATTGCGTCTGGTTTCCTTGTATCTCGGGGAGGGGGTCCTGCCGGATTTGGGCCTCGCTGCTGTGAATCGCCGCCTCGAGGTTGGCCTTCGCCTGGGCCAATACGGACTCCAGATCGACCGGCCCCAACGGCTCCACCGAACGGCCCAGTCGGGAATAGTCCAGCAGGTCTTCGATCAACCGGTCCATGCGGGTCACCGCGGCGACGATGTTGCCAAGATACTCGCCGGTCCCCTCGGCGAACTGCTCGCCGCACTCCTCCTGGAGAATTTGGCAGTAGCCCGAGATGGTCAGCAGCGGAGAGCGAAGGTCGTGGGCGACGATGGAGGCGAAATCGTCCAGTTCGCGATTGGAGCGGGCGAGTTCATGGGTCCGTTCGGCGACGGCAGCCTCGAGGTCCGTGGCATATTGGGCCACCCGTTCCCGACATGCCCGGTGAACGTGTCGCAGCAACTCGCTCGGATCGCTCAGCTTTTCGACGTAGGCGAAGGCGCCGAGATTGATCGCTTCCTTGATCGAATCGTAGGAGGCGGCCCCCGTATAGATGATCACGCGGACCTCGTCGTCGAGGCTGTGGATCTTTTCGAGCAACTGGTTCCCGCTGAGATCGGGAAGCCGCAAGTCGATCACGGCCACGCCGAAACTGTGCTGTTGGACGTGCCGAAGCCCTTCGGCGGCCAATCCGCAGCCGATCACTTCGAACCCTTCCTCTTGAAGGATATCGCAGAGCAATCGCTGCTCGGGCTCGCTGTCTTCGACAACCAGTACTTGGGAAAAGCGTTCGGTTGGCATCGGCCCCGCCCTAGGAAGCGGTATTGACGAGTCACTACCTCTGACGTCTCACCGTGAAGCTACCATAAGTTGCCAGGAATCCCGCCGTTTGTCCAGAGGGGGCAGGCCACGGTGGGGGCTCCAAGGCGTTACTGTCTTCGAGTGACCACTCTGTAGATGTATATCACACCAGCCCAACATAACCATCTGGGCCGCCAAGTTGGCCGCCTCGTCACCGACGGCGAGCCAAAGAGCCACGCCGGTCGATTGGTACCCGACCAATTGTACAGGCCGTCGCTGCGTCAGACCATTAGCGATTCAGCGTCGGAAACGCCTCCCCCGACCGAATATGCGTGCACGAAAGCGGCCAGGCCGCCCAATTCTCCCACGGCGAACAGCGGCCAGTGAAACGGCCGGGGCCAGCCGCCGGAGATCGTATTTCGCCAATCCCAACAGAAGGCGACAATTACCATCATCCCCGCGCCAACGATCGCCACCCAGTGCAACGCGCCAAAGCGGATCGGCCGCCCCTGAGATTCCCGCCACAGGATGGCCACGCCCACGGCGATCATCGACAGGGCAACCAACGCCGGCGCAATCACCGGGCCGACCCAAGGCACCGGCAACAGGAAGAGGATGTCCCAGGTCGTCAGCGAGGCGGGCCAGTCGATCAGCAGTTTCAGGAACACGTAGTAGAACACGTCCCAGACGCCGAAGACGATCATGAATCCGGCCAGCCACTGGCGGATATTTTGGGCGAAAACCAGCCCCACGGCGGCCAGCATCACCAAGGTGGCCAACTCGCGGCCCAGTTCGGTCCACAGCATGTGCGTGTACCGCGGTCCGGCCTGTTTAAGGTGCTGCAATTCCAACATGGGAAAGAGTTCGCTGCCGGCCCGCTGGCCGAATGCCTCGCAGCGGATCGGGTCGTAATGCCCTCGCAGGTAGACGACCACGGCCGCCTCCACGTAGGCGAACGCCACGCCGAACAGCAACAGCGCTGCCAATACGCGAGTCAGTTGCATCGAATTTCCCCTTGTGGGAGGATAGTAGCCGTCTCGCTCCGCGAGACGGAGCTTCATCTCGCTGCGGCGAGATGGCTACATTGGCGCTTTCAGACAAAGCCTAGCCTCCTTGCCCGGGGAAGACGCGGGCCGCCTCGTCGCCGAACCGGCGGGTGAGGCTCTCGCGGAGCATCAGCCGGGCGCGCAGCAGCCGGACCTTGACGTTGGCCGTGGTGATGTCCAACGCCTCGGCCGTCTCGCCGGTCGAGAGTCCCTCGACGTCACGCAGCACAAACACCAACCGGTACTTCTCGTCGAGCTTATCGAGAGCCTCGTCCAGCAGTTGCCGGGTTTCGTGCTGCGAGGCGATTTGTTCGGGAGTTTCCGCCCACCGGGCGATGAACTCCGGGCGAGGAACGCTCCGGCTTTGATTCTCCAGGCGGTCTTCGGCCAGCGGAACCGTCGGATGCCGCCGGCGTTTGCGCAACAGCGCCAGCGCATGGTTCGTGGCGATCCGCGTCAGCCACGTCGAGAATCGGGCCTGCTGCCGAAAATCCTTCAGATGCTCGATGACGCTGAGAAACGTCTGCTGCACCACCTCTTCTGCGTCGTGCGTCCCTGACACAATCCGCTGGGCGAGCCCGTACATCGGCCGCTCATACTTGGCCACCAGCGACTCGAACGCCGCATAATCGCCCTCGCACGCGCGCCGGACCAAGGGGCTATCCTCGTCGATGGGATTGCTCATTGGCTCTCCATTTGGACAGGCCTGAGAGGAAACCACCGTATTGTACAGAAATCCCGGGAATCACGAAATCCTCTTGGCGGGCAGACGGGTTCGCAGGCAGACGGGCCCCAACGTGTCTGCTGGTCGGCGCAATCCCCAGCAGTTACCCAACCGCAACTAGCCTCCCGACCCGGCCTTTCTTCGCGAACCGACGCAGTGACGTAATCCTTAATGGTTCTGCGGTTTACGTCGACACTGTATAATGACGCGTTTCGCGAAGGGCCGCCCCCACCCATCATTTTAAGTGGGCTACCGAACCCCGTCGGTCAGGCAACACGTTGCCCCTGCTCCCAAGAGTAAAAGCATGAGTATTCGGAACCTCGACAAGATCTTCAAGCCCCATCGGGTGGCGGTCATCGGGGCCAGCGATACGCCGACGAGCGTGGGTTACACGGTGTTGCGGAACCTGGTCGGCTCGGGTTTCGGGGGGGTCGTCTACCCGGTCAACCCCAAACGCGAATCGGTCCAGGGGATCCATGCCTACAGGGACATCCCCAGCCTGCCCCATCCGCCGGATCTGGCAGTGATTTGCACGCCCGGTCCGACCGTGCCGGGGATCGTTCGGGCGTGTGGCGAAGCGGGGACCCGGGGATTGGTGGTGATCTCGGCCGGGTTCCGGGAAATCGGCCAGGAGGGAAGGGAACTGGAGCGGCTGGTGATCGAGGAACAACGCAAGTTCGACGGGATGCGGATCCTCGGACCGAACTGCCTGGGGATCATCGTGCCGGGCATCTCGCTCAACGCCAGCTTCGCCGCCGCCACGCCCCTGAAGGGGCACGTCGGCTTCATCTCTCAATCCGGGGCGTTGTGCACCTCGGTGTTGGACTGGGCGATCGACGAGGGGGTCGGTTTTTCGTACTTCGTGTCGGTGGGCAACATGCTCGACGTGAACATGGGCGACCTGATCGACTACTTCGGCTCGGCCACCGAGACCCGATCGATCATTCTCTACATCGAATCGATCAGCGAGGCCCGCGAGTTCCTCTCCGCGGCCCGCGCCTTTGCCCGCACCAAACCCATCGTGGCCTACAAGGCCGGCCGCTTCGCGGAATCGGCGGCGGCGGCGGCCTCACACACCGGGGCCATGGCGGGCGTGGACGCCGTGTACGAGGCGGCCTTCCAGCGGGCGGGGATCGAGCGGATCTTCCAGATCGAAGACATGTTCGACTGTGCCGAACTGCTGGCCAAACAAGAACCGGCCCGGGGCGATCGGCTGGCGATCATCACCAACGCCGGCGGGCCCGGCGTGATGACCACCGACGCCCTGATCGCCCACGACGGCAAACTGGCCGCGTTCTCCGACCAGACGATGCGGCAGCTCAACGAGCTGCTGCCGCCGTTCTGGTCGCACGGCAATCCGGTGGACGTGCTGGGCGACGCCCCGCCGGACCGCTACGCCGGGCCGATCGAGATCGTGCTCAAAGACAAGGGCGTAGACGCCGTGCTGGTAATCCTCACGCCCCAGGCCATGACCGATCCGACCGCCACCGCGCAGGCCGTCTGCCGGGCGGCCGCCCACACCCGTAAACCGATCCTGACCGCCTGGATGGGCGGGCGCGTGGTCGCCGAAGGAATTCAGTTGCTCAGCAAGGCGGGCATCCCCACCTACAACACGCCGGAAAAGGCGGTCCGCGCGTTCATGCACCTGGTCTCCTACGCCCGGAATTTGAAGACCCTGCACGAGACGCCGCGGGATATCCCCGTGGCGTTCACACTCGATCGCAAGCGGTTGCGAAGCCTCTTCGACACGATCCTGACCGAAGGAAACGAAGTGCTTTCGGAGAACGTTTCCAAGGCGTTTCTGGAGGCCTACGAGATCCCCGTAACCAAGCCGCGGGCGGCCCGAACCGCCGACGAAGCGGTCGACGCGGCCCGAGGATTCGGATACCCCGTGGTGCTGAAGATCCACTCACCGCAGATTACCCACAAGACCGACGTCGGCGGGGTGGTGCTGGACCTGGCGTCCGACGAGGCGGTCCGTGAGACTTTCGAGCAGATGGTGGGCAAGGCCCGGAAAATGCGGCCCGAGGCCGAGATCCTCGGCGTGACCGTGCAGAAAATGGTCACCTTTCCCATCAGCTACGAGTTGATCATGGGGACCAAGAGGGACCCGGTCTTCGGCAGCGTGATCATGGTGGGCATGGGCGGCACGGCGGCGGAGTTGTTCCGCGATCGCGCGCTGGCCTTGCCGCCGGTAAACGAATCCTTGGCCCGAAAGATGCTCGAATCGCTCAAGTCGTGGCCCCTGCTGCAAGGCTATCGCGGCAAGCCCGGCGCCAACATCGATCGGCTCATCGAGATCATCATGCGTTTCTCTTACCTGGTGGCCGACTACCCGGAAATCAAAGAACTGGACATCAACCCCTTGCTGGTCACGCCCGACGACGTGATCGCCCTGGACGCCCGAGTGATCGTCGATCGGGAGGTGGCGGGCCATGCGGTCCGCCCCTATGCCCACCTGGCGATTCGGCCGTATCCGGAAGAATACGTCGCCCAGCGGAAGCTCAAAGACAAGACCAAGGTGACCTTTCGGCCGATCAAGCCGGAAGACGAGCCGATGTGGCACGACCTCGTGCAGAGCTGTTCGACCGAGACGATCTGGTTCCGTTTCCGCTATTTGTTCAAACAGACCACGCACGAGATGGCCACCCGATACTGCTTCATCGATTACGACCGCGAGTTGGCTATCGTGGCCGAAGTGGAAGAAGAGGGTAAGCGGCGATTGATCGGCGTGGGCCGGCTGGTCGCCGACATGGACCACGAGACGGCCGAATACGCCGTGATCGTCGCCGATCGCTGGCAGGGCCGCGGGCTGGGAGGAATGTTGACCGACTACTGCCTCGACGTGTCGAAGCGATGGGGCGTGAAACGTCTGGTGGTCGAAACCACCGCAATCAACACCCGCGCGCTGGCCACGTTCCGCAATCGGGGCTTCGAGATCGAGGACCAAGAGGAAGAAGACACCGTGCTGCTGAGCAAGACCATCCAGTAGGACATGGTAGCCGTCTCGCTCCGCGAGACGAGGCCGCATCTTTCTTTTCTGGTTACCAAGCTCCAGCTTGGTAACGCAACGCTTGCCAAGCTCTGCTTGGCTCCCATGTGACTGGGTGGCTGGGGTCGAGCGCAGCGAGCCCCCAGTTGTCTGGCGAAAGAACTGAGGGCTCGCTGCGCTCGACCCCAGCCACCCTAACGCAAACCAGACACTCATTTCTCGAACGGTCCTCACCGTCTCCACTTGCCGTCGCCCGAAGCCGCCGATATGCTCACACTATGAGCACACCGCGGAAGATGATCATCCTGACCGACGGGCACTACAACGCGCACGCCGCCAAAACGGCGATCTGCGTGGTGCGCTACCGGCCCGAGGAAGTGGTCGCCGTGTTCGATCGGGATTTGGCGGGCAAGACGTGTGGCGAGGTGATGGGCGTCGGCGGGCGGATTCCGTTTGTGGGTTCGCTGGCCGAGGCCCCCGAGGCGAATACGTTGCTGATCGGCATCGCCCCGCCCGGCGGCAAGATCCCCGCACCATGGCGGCCGATCCTGCTGGAAGCCATCGCCCGCAGGCTGACCGTCGTCTCCGGTCTGCACGATTTCCTCGAGGACGACCCCGAGTTTTCCCGGGCGGCGGCCGAGCAGGGCGTCCGGCTGGTCGACTTGCGAGACAACGACGAACACGACGTGGCCAGCGGACGGCCGTATCGCCAGGACTGCCTGCGAATCCACACGGTGGCCAACGATTGCAGTTGCGGCAAGATGCTTGCGGCCGTCGAAGTGACCGAGGGGCTGAAGCGGGCCGGCCTGGACGCTGCCTTCGTGGCGACTGGGCAGACCGGCATCATAGTCGCCGGCAACGGAATCGCCATCGATCGGGTGATCACCGATTTCGTCGGCGGCGCCGCCGAGAAACTGGTCCGCAACAACGAGCATCATCAAGTGATCGTGGTCGAAGGCCAGGGCAGCCTCTACCATCCGCGCTACTCGGGCGTGACGTTCGGCCTGTTGCACGGGGTGCAACCGGACGGGTTGATCTACGGTTACGAAATGGGACGTGAAGCCATCAGCGACATGCCGCACGTCAGGCTCCCGCCGCACGCAGAGGCCATCGAGTTCTACGAGACCTGCGCCAAGGTGATGCACCCCTGCCGCGTGATCGGCGTGGCCGTCAACGGTCAGCATTTCCCCGACGACGAAGTGGCCGCCGAGTGCGACCGGATGGCCGAAGAACTCGCCCTGCCGACCTGCGACGTGATCCGCCACGGTCCGCAGAAGCTGGTCGAGGCAGTGATCCGATTGAAAAACGAATTGTAAAGGGCATTGCGAAGCCGCAAGCGGCTGTCCCACAGGCTCGGCTACCGGCCGGGCCAGGTTATAAGTCTACGCTATCCCCATGAACCTCACGCTCCACCGATTCGACCTGCCGACCCGGCATCCGTTTACGATCTCCCGCGGCACCACTACCGTGCAGCGGACGCTGATCGTCGAGCTACAGCAGGACGGAACGACCGGCTACGGCGAAGCGCCCGAGTGTTCCTACTACGGCGCGACGATCGACGAGATGACCGCCGTTCTCGAAAGGGCGCGGCCGCAGATTGAAGCCGCCACGCTTGACGACCCGGCCGAGTTCTGGCAGCAGATGCGGCCGCTGTTGCGAGGCGATGAACCGCCCGGCTCAGCGAAACCCGCGCCGGCGTCTTTTCCCCAATCCGCGTTGGACGCCGCGGCGCACGACTTGTGGGGAAAGCTCCGCGGGGCGCCCGTCTGGAAGCTCTGGGGACTGAGCCTGGAGGATCTCGCTGCGACCGACTACACGATCGGGATCGATGCGATTGACGTGATGGTCGAGAAGCTCGAGGAGTTCCCCGGCTTTCCCGTTTACAAAATCAAGCTGGGCACGCCCGAGGACCTTCAGATCGTTCGCGCACTGCGCCGGCACACCGACGCGGCGTTTCGAGTTGATGCCAATTGTGCCTGGGACGTGGGGCAAACCATCGACAACGCCGCCGGGCTGAAGCCGCTGGGCGTGGAGTTCATCGAACAGCCGCTGGCGCCCGACCGCTGGGAAGACATGAAGAAGATTCATCGCGAGTCGGTCTTGCCGCTGGTGGCCGACGAGAGCTGCCAGGTCGAGTCGGACGTAGACCGCTGCGCCGGGTATTTCCGCGGCGTGAACATCAAGCTGGGCAAGTGCGGCGGGCTGACGCCGGCCCGGCGAATGATCGCCCGGGCAAGGCAGTTGGGCCTGAAGGTGATGGTCGGCTGCTTCACCGAATCGAGCGTGGGTATCTCGGCGATCGCCCAGTTGTTGCCGCTGTTGGACTACGTCGACATGGACGGCGCGCTGCTGTTGGCCGACGACGTCGCCACCGGGGTGACGATCGATCGCGGCCGGGTCGTCTATCCGCAAGAAAACGGCTGCGGCGTGGAGTTGGTGCGGGGTTGAGCCACCTTGCGAGACGCTGCTTTTAGCAGTACAATGTTCAGAGTGAGCCCATTCGACGGTCCTGGAGAAAGGAAGACGGCATGAAACCGATAATCTGCTTGGTTCTGTGGTTCGGCGTAGCCCTGCCGTCAGCCATGGCCGAGGGCGTGACGATCCTGGCCCGCAATCTGTCGGCAAAGTCGCAGAACATCTCGCCGGAGTACGAGCAGTTCGGCAACCTGACGCTGTGCGTGGGTTCGGGCGGGTTCATGGAGTGGAACGCCCGGGTCGACGGCGGAACGTACTACGTCCATTTCTTCTACGCGTCCGGCGAGCGACGCCCCTGCCGGCTGAGCGTCGGCGGACAAGAGCAACCCGGCGACGTGCTGGACGAGACCACCGACGGTTTCATGCCCGGCGAACTCCGCTGGAAGACCTATGGGCCGTTCGACTTGCCCAAGGGCAATCATGCGATTCGGATCACGGCGGCCGGTCTCATGCCGCATTTGAAAGGATTGGTCGTCGCGACAAGCAAAACGCCGCCCGAGTTGAATCCGTTCCGCGACGTTCAGGCCGAGATTAGGGCGCATCTGGCCGGGTTGAATCTCGACGGGCTGCGGCAAGCGGTTGATCACCTTGCCGGGAAGTTCCCCGAGCAGTATCCCCACGCCAAGGAGTATCTTGCCCGGGCTGAGGCGCTCGAGAAGGAAGTGGTGGGATTGGGTGCGAAGCCGCAAGCGGCTGATGAGGTGGCACGTTTGGCCGATAAAGTTCGGCGGCTTCGCCATGACGCACTGGTGAAGGACAACCCGCTGCTGGACTTCGATAAGCTGCTTTTCATTCGGCGTTTCACGTACCAGGCCAATCATTACTACACCGACTACATCAACGGCTGCAAGCGTTTCGGCGGCAACTTGTGCGTCTTGTCGATGGCCGACGGCAAGGTGACGGAGTTGGCGCCTTCGCTCGAAGGCGGCATCTTCGGCCGTTTCGATCTCTCGTTCGACGGCAAGCGAGTCGTCTTCGACTACAAGGCCGCGATCGGCAAAGGGTTCCGCATTTACGAGGTGGGCGTCGACGGAAAAGGGCTCCGCCAGTTGACGTTCAATCCACCCGACGAGGCCGCGCGAGTGCGGAAGTACAAGATCAACGAGGAGTACCAGCATCACACCGACGACATGCATCCGTGCTATCTACCCGACGGCGGCATCTGTCTGATTTCCACGCGATGCGAACGGGGGATCCTCTGCGACGCGCCCGACCTGTTCACCACCACCACGCTCTACCGAATGGACGCCGACGGCCGCAACATGGAGGTGCTCTCCGACAGCCCGGTGAGCGAGGCGTCGCCAAGCGTAATGAACGACGGGCGAATCCTCTACACGCGTTGGGAATACGTCGACAAGGCCGACGTGGTGATCAAGTGCCTTTGGGCGATGCGGCCCGACGGAAGCAACTCGGTCGAGGTGTTCGGCAACGACATCACGTTTCCCGACACGCTGTTGCATGGTCGAGCGATTCCCGGCTGCAACAACCTGTTCGTCGTGATCGGCGCCCCGCACATGCCGCTGGGTCTGGGGACGGTGATTCGCGTGGACGTAAACTACCCCATCCGCACTCGGCAGCCGATGACCTACATCACGCCGGATACCGACATTCGGGCGGAGTTCGGGTTCTATCACAAGATCGACGGGCGGTGGGTTCGCGACATGAAGGGCCCGCTCTACTTCGACGCCCAGCCGCTCTCCGAGAAGTTCTTCCTGGTCGCCCATAATCCCGACCAACCCTGGAACGACGTCAAGGCGTACGGGCTGTATCTGCTCGACGAGTTCGGCAATCACGTCCTGATTCACCGGGACGAGGAGATGTCGTGCTGGATGCCGATCCCGCTGCGGCCGCGGATCCGTCCACCCGTGCTGCCGTCGGTCCGCCGGGATCCCGAGCCGGCCACGATCGCGATGAGTGACGTCTACCAGGGGCTCAACGGCGTGCCGCGCGGCACGATCAAGTATTTGCGCGTGCTGGAGACGGTTCCCCGGCCCTGGGCGGCACGGCGATTCTGGGACGGCGACGCCGCCTATCAGCAGCACGCCGTGGTGAGCATGAACGGCAGTCTGCACATCAAGGAGTTGCACGGCGTCGTGCCCGTCGAGGACGACGGTTCGGCCCATTTTCATGTTCCCCCCGATAAGAATCTTTTCTTCCAGGCGCTCGATGAGAACTTCATGGACGTGCAGCGAATGCGGACGTTCATCAACCTACGGCCGGGCGAGAAGCGTTCGTGTATCGGGTGTCACGAATTGCGGCAATGGGCCCCGGCCAACAAGACGACGCTGGCCTTGCGACGCCCGCCAGTCGAGATTCAACCGCAGCCGGGCGACACGGCAGCGCACAGGCCGCTCTACTACCCCACCGACGTGCAGCCGATCCTCGACAAGCATTGCGTTCGCTGCCATGGGGGCGAGCGGACCGACGGCGAGTTGGTGCTGACCGGCGAGCTGACGGCACTCTTCAGCCGCAGCTACGAAGAGCTGCTCAAAAAGAACCTGGTCCAGGTGTTCCACGAGAACCAACCGAAGACGGGTGACGCTTCGCCGATCCCGCCCTACACGCTCGGCTCCCACGCCAGCAAGCTAATCAAGCTGCTGCGTGACGGGCACGAAGACGCCGAGCTGTCCCGCGAGGAGTTCATCCGCCTGGTAACCTGGATCGACGCCAACTCTCCCTACTACGGCAGCTACTTCGGCCGGCGCAACCTGAAGCACAAAGAGCACCCCGATTTCCGCCCCCTGCCGAAGATCGTCGTCAATCAACCATAAAGCCGAGGTGCCGGGAGGTTGACGTGCAGTCGTGCTTGATCGCAGCCATTCTGACGGCGTTGCTCGCTTCACCGGCCAAGGCGGAAAGCGAATATCGTTTTGACTTCGGCCCGGCGGATTCCCCGGTTGCCGAAGGCTACACCGGGCTTGACGCGTCGGTTGCCTACTCCCCCCGGCGCGGTTACGGCTGGTCCGCGGGCAACGTGCAGGATTACACGGCCCCCAAGCCGGCTCCGCGGAGAACCTACTGGTGGCACGCCGATCCGGTCCATTTTTTTCACGAGATCGCCAACGATTTCCGGCACGACGGGATCGAGAGCCGGCAGCCGTTCTCTTTTCGGATCGATCTGCCCAAGGGCAAGTACCGCGCGGAAATCACCGTCGGCCATCTGACCGAACCCCGCTACAGTATCGACGTCTATGCCAACGGCCGGCTCGTCCGCAAAGCAGTGGACGCTCGACTCTGGCTCTTCCGCGGACGGCTGAACAAGGCTTCCGGTTACTATAAGCGAGTCAGGTTTTCGGTCGACGTGGGCGATCGCGGGCTCGTGCTGGAATTCCGAGGCGACGATAGCGAATTCCGGCGACTGATGAAGATCGAAACCGCCAAGGGACCCAACCAGCGGCCTCACTCTCGACTGAAAGGAGTCCCGCTGGGGCCTGAAGCGGCGCCGTTTCAAGACATCGGCGGCCCGTTGAGCAAGATCAGCCTCATGGGCCTGGAAGTGTATCCGGAGAAACAACTGCCCTTGAGCATGAACCCCAAGACGCTTGATCTCGAGGTGGCCGAAGGTCTGGCCGGCGATCGGGCCGTTCGGCACGCCGTTGCCGCACTGAAATCGGGAGAATATCAGAAGGCGGAAGACGGTTTCCTCGAGATTCCCGATCCGCTGACCCGCGGAATCGGACTCTTGGCGCTGGCCGGCCGGCCCGAATATGAAAACGAGATTGAGAATACCGAGAGCGCAGTCGAAGCCCTCAAAGAAGCGGCCGCGTCGCCTCGGGCCGACGGCAACGTAAGAGAACTGCTGGAAACCGCCGAGGTTTTCTTAAGCGGCCTGAACCAGTTCAGATACCGCGGGGTTCCGCCCAACAATGGACCGGTGGCGACCTGGCGGGCGGCGGCCGAATTCGACCAGTTCCAGCTGGGCGACCTGGTCTACTGGAAAGCCCAGATCCAGCAAGCCCGCTTCCTCATCATGCTCGACGCACACCAATGGTGTTGGTGCTCGGTCGAGGGCAAGAAGAAACTCAAAGAAGTCGAGAAACTGTTTCCCGACAACAGGTACGTTCAGTTCTATCTCCATGGTAAACTGGCGGCTTCTGCGGACTGGATCAGCGAGGACTATCTTGCCCGAGCCCGGGGCGCGCCCGATTGGGCCGCGGGACTCTATGCGGGCTACAACCTGCTGGTCGACATTTCCGAGTGGTGGGCCGTCAACAAGCAACAGGCCGACGGCTCGATCGGAGGCGGCTGGGGCGATGACGTGGAACTGGTCGGCTTCTTCGGCTTCATCGCGCGGGTCAGCGAAGACGCCTCGCCGGCCAGTATCCAGTGTGTCCGCAAGCTGCTTCAAGGCGTATACGCCAGTGGCCAGATCGACCAGTTCGGCGGGTTCTACCACGGGGCCGCCGACACGGAACACTCGGCCGAGTGGACCGGCAAAACGCTGCCCATGATGCTCTCGGTCGACTACGGCAACCCGCTCTGGGTCGAGCGCGGCTTGCAGTCGGCAAAACTTATGCAGGAAATCTGGATGGGCGTCAACCAGCGCGGCCATCTGCATTGGCGATCGAATTTCCTCGGCGCCAGCGGCATCGGCCCCCGAGCCACACATTTGGATTCCTCCATCAATTGGCGGGCCGCGAACCCGGCCGTCGCCGTGCTGCGTTTCACCAACAATCCGGCAATCAAGGCCATGGTGCTCAAACACGCCGAGGCCCTCTACGAAGACGCCATGCGGACCGACAAGGGCAAACCGCCAGGCATCATCCCCGGCGAAGTCGACTACGAAACCGACGAGATCGGCGGGCGAAACGTCCCCACCTGGTACGATCCGGGCGATGTCCCGGCCAAGGGTAATTACGGGTTCGCCAAGTTCCACGGCTATCGGACCCGAATCATGTACCTGGCCTACAAGCTCTCCGGCGATGAGAAGTTTCTCGAGCCGATTCGACTCGAAGCGGAATATGCCCTGAAGCACGGCGGCGACCTGACGGCAAAGATCCACACGCTCAAACCGGGTTCGTCGCACTGGATTGCTATCGTTCTGAGAGAATCCCCCAAACTCTGGGAACAGGTTCAATACGAAAGGGCGCGAAGGCAAGGGCAGGATGTCCGCAAGGTGGACCGGAAAACGATCGTCGAGAATACGGTGCCGTACATTCCCCAAATTCGCGCCAACATGCCCTACGTCACGACCGAAGCCTTAGCCACCGACCGGGTGGGCGTGCCGAACTCGCTGGCGATTCTCAATCTGCTGATGGGCTGGACGCCGACGGACCCGGTGCCGCATTTGACCTATCGTCACGTCCGGCGCGACTTCGCCGCCGCCGTGCTGGGTGCGGATCCCACCAGCGTGACGGCCCTGGCCTACGTGTTCGGATTCGAAGGCCAACAGAAAAGGAAAATGGGACTGGTCCCCTGGCAACTCGAGTTGGGCGCCGAGTACCGGGCCGTTTGGGGACCAGACAACAACGGCGACGACCGGATGGACCGTGAAGAAGGCCGGATCGATTTCACGCTCGCTCAGCGCGGCCAGTCGGTCGATCTGGAGTTGAAGACCGGCACTACGTACGTCGTCAAGATCACCCAATCCAAACCCGGCCCGTTCGATCCGCTACAGGCCGACCTGGCCGTCGGCCGCGAAGATATTCAGTACCATGCCGAGTGGAAACTCCTCTTGGTCACCGTACACAACATCGGCGCCGCCGACGCGGGCGAGTACGAGGTCGTGGTGACCGAGCGTGCATCGGGCAAGCGGATGCGGGCCGTCGGCAACACGCTCGCCGCGCCGCTGGACTTCACACCCAAACGCACCCGCTTCGGGTTCCGTTTCGAGCCCACGCGCCGGCAGCATCAGTTCGACGTCGTGGTGCGAAGCCTGATCGACCAGCCGGAACTGACCGGTACGAACAACGCCGTCTCTGCCACGCTGGAGTTTAACGAGTAGGCCAAGCAAGGTCGGGGCAGCACGTATCGAAAGGAGACTTGCCATGATGCATTTGTATGAGAGTCCCCACCAGAGCGGCCGCCGCGAGTTCCTCTCGTGGTGTTCGGCAGCCGCCGCAGCGAGCAGGTCCACGACTTCGTCAAGGCGGTTCGTGACCTGGGGCTGCTGGCAGGCGTGTCGGCGCACAATCCCGAGTGCATCAAGCGGATCGCCGACGAGGGTTGGCAGGTCGACTTCTTCATGACGTGCTTTTACTTCCTCACTCGTGACAAAGCGGCCGTATTGCCATGGAAGGGGGGGCCCGCCGAAACGCTGCCGCTGCTCGACGGTCCGGACGTGGGCTATCGCTTCTACAAGACCGACCCTATGGCCATGTGCGAGGTGATCCGGCAGGTAAAGCAGCCGTGTTTGGCCTTCAAGATCCTGGGAGCCGGGCGCCGCTGCGCCAGCCAAAAAATGGTCCGCGAGGCCTTCCAGTTCGCCTTTGAGCAGACCAAGCCCGACGACGCGGTAATTGTCGGCATGTACCCTCGATATTCCGACCAGATCCGCGCCAACACGGCGTGCACTCGACGACTAGCTCAACTTCCCCAGTTACCGGCATGAATGCCCTGTTTTCCAGGGTCGGCGTCCTCAAGTCTTCACTACATTTCGTTTCAACTTGTGATCTGTCGGGGAAAGGCCAAGCCCAATCGCTGAAGCAGAATCGCTTGGTGATCCGTTGGGCGGCGGATGCAGCGGCGACGGATGTCCACGCCGCCACGGGTCGGCAATACAACGTCGACTAAGCTGATCTCGCCCAACTCCTCAAAAATCCGGCGTGGCTCGTCGCCAAGACCGGCCGATTGGGTCATCTGGTGCAGGTCTTCCATAGCACATAGGCCAGAAAACAGACCAGAAGATGCGCCAGCACCCGCCGTACCGGCTCTGGCTGGTGCGCTGTCAGGATCAAAGCATTCGTCGGTACGCCAACGAGCTGCCTGGGCCTTGGGCAAGCTCGGCCCTCCCGCTATCGGAGCACTCGACGCTCTCAGGCAAGCGGCGTAAAACGTCGCCGCCCGAAGTCCGCCAATGCTGGGCTATCGCATCTCCGTCACTACGGAACTGTCAGACTCTGCCAGTCCCCGGCAAACATCGCTCGGGGGTTTTCTGGGAAATGAAAACACGTTCTGCTATGTCCTCTCGGCGTTCTCGGTCCGCCGCGCTACTGGCCGAAGCAGACGAGGGAACCGTCGTCCAACGAAATGAAGATCCGGGCCCGGGCCGCAATCATCCCGTCAAAGACGGGTGAAGAGTCCAGTTCGTATTGAGCCAACAGTTTTCCGTCCGCTGCATCAACCAGACACAGCGCCGCCCCTCGTTGTCCCTGGAAGACGGCCTCTGCCTTGTCGGGATTCTGGAGTGTGAGTCCGCTGGTTCTGACTTCGGCCTGCTCGGGTGGGCCTGCCAGCAGTAGGGTCTCATCGGCCAAGACGAGTGCCCTGGCAAAAACGGGCACCTGCCGGCTCCAAACGTTACGATGCAAACTCGGCTCGCCGAACCGCCTGTCGCGTTCGGTGGTTTTTAACCCCAAGGCCTGGCCCGATCTGGCGTAGCGAAGGTGCTGATTGTCTCGATTGCTTGGCAGCGGCTCGAAGGCTTCCTTTTCGGCGGCGAACAAGTGATACTGCTCGCCCCCGCGAACCTGACCCGCTCCTCCACCAGGATACTTGTCGCGACCGTAGCCGTACACGGCATTCTCGCCCAGGGAGAGGATACGGCCGGACGGAACCATGTTTCCCATGCGTGCCCAGATCGCCCAGCCGGATTCATTCGTCGGAGGCATGCACACCGGATCCGATGCGAAGAGCCAATAGGAGCGATGCCACCAGGTGTCGTCCAGAAAGCCCATGGGCGCGAACAAATGGGGCGGCCCGGTCTGGAGATCATCACCCGAGTCGAAATCGATCTTCAAATGCCGCATGTACACGGACTCGCCGGACACCGCCAGGACATCGTTCAATACGCCGCGCAGATCGACGCCGCCGCGGGGTTGGTCCCCGGTTTTCGGATCCAGGCTCTGGATCACGGTTTCCGAGAGCGATTTGCCCGTCTCCGGTTCAAGCCGGTACACATGGATCCCGCCGTCGACGTACGACGAGCGGCCCGCTGCCACGATGAGCGTACCGTCGTGTACCAGGACACTCCCGTGAATGGGCCAGGCTGATTCGAGTTGCCCTCGGGCAACGATCAAGCGGTCCTCGGGCGCGCCGCGAAAACGCCAGGCCAGCGCTCCGTCCGCCTCGCGGAGGCAGTAGACCCAACCGTCGGTCGCGCCGAACAAGACCAGACGATCGTGAATCGTGGGCGGGGAATCGATGCGTCCGCCGGCCGTATACGACCAAAGCGAGGCGCCGTCGGTCATGTCCAGAGCGTGTACCGTGTGGGCATCAATCTCGGCGACGAAAAGTTTCCCGTACCTGGCAACCGGACTTGAGAGGCGACCGCCGATCGTTGTCTTCCACGCCCGGCTCAGATTGCTTGGCACGCCGGTCGCGGTTCGACCGCTTCGCCCGTTGTCATGTCGAAATGTTGGCCAGTCGTCCGCACTATCATCGCCGGTCGCAGGGAGAGCGGCGTTTCCGTAGGCGGGCCCCTTCTCAAGGCGTGTATCCGCCGCTGCCGCGCCGGATGGTTCGTGGCGTGATGAAGCGAATGCCCACGTGCCGCGCACCATCGTCTTGATATTGCAGGCGCACGAATGCGGCGGAGCGTACAGCAGTCCATTGGCGGGCATGACTCCGTACTGACAGGCACCGCGTACCCAGTGGTTCGGGTTGATCTTGCCCGACTCGATGTCGATGAACTCAACTCCCGATCGGCTGGACAGGATGAACCGGCACGTCGCTTTTGGCCGATAGCAACGATGATGGGCCAGCGTGGCGTATTGCCACGCCTTCTCCGTGGCGATGGTCTTCTCGACCTCCCCGGTTCTCGCGCTGCGGCCTTCCCCAAAATCCGCACTGCCTCGATTGCGAGTGTAGCCACGCCAGAGCAGGTCGTTGATCACGAAGACGTCGGGGGGTGAATTGAATCCTGGCGCGCTGGAACACTCCCAGAGGGCCTTGCCGTCGTCAATGGAAAACGCCGACAGCGTTCGGAAGTCGGCCACGTATACGATGCCGTCGTGGGCCGTCAACGTGAGGGATGCCCAATGCCACATGCGGTTGCCGGGGGCGGCAAGACGCGCGGGATGGGTCGTCCTCCATCTCTGCTGGCCCGATTTCGCGCTGACGCAAACAAGGCTCTCACTTGTCTGGTACAGCAAAGCGTCGCCCGATACGACCAGCGGAAGCAGGGTTTCGATACTAACTTCCTTGCGCCAAAGCGTCTCTCCGGTTTCGGGATCAGCCGCCATGACGACCCGGCGCGCGGATTCGTTCTCTCCGCGACGCATGCGAATTGCCACCTGGCTGCTGCCGGCCAGCATGATCAGACGGTCGCCGGTATGGATAATCTGTCGCGTGTTCGCCGAACCCTGGTAAGTCATCACGAGTTCTCCGGTTGCCGCGTCCAAGGCCGTCACTCCTTGGTCGATCCCCAGGGTCACGTAGACGCGGTCGCCGACCGCAACGAGGCGGTACGGCAAGTCGGGTGGGCCCGACCGAAAACTGTGCAGGTGGTCGGCCCATTGATCGATCTTCCGTTTCCAAAGGATCACGCCGTTGAAGGCGTCCCGGGCCACCAGGCTCCATCTGGCCGGCATGCGGATATCGGCAGTCAGTCCCTCGTCGATGATGCAGAATAGCCGCCCCCGCGCCGAGACCATCGCGCTGACGCTTGCCAACTGTTCATGACTACGAGCGAATTTCGGATAACCGATCCACTGCACATGCTTCGGTAGCCCGACCCTTGTGTCCTGGGCAACGGCATTGTTGTCCGGCCCGTGCAGGTAGTGGGTCCACTGGTCAATCTCTTCGGGCCATGGCTTGGTCGTCTTCCTCCAGGTCTCGCCCGACTTGACACAAGCCACTCCGCGCGGCGCCAACACGCGTATCACCTCTTCCATGGGGACATCGCCAAGGTCCTCGGCGACAAGGAGGTTGACGAGGTTGTCCGCGTAGGGGAGATAGTTCCTATTCCAATGTTGGACCGACGCCTTGCCGTACAGGCCTTTTCCCTTGATATACTCTCGGGCCTCGGCCGTATCGTGTCGATCGCCGCAGAGTCCGTGAACAGCAAAGCTGTCCTTGGCCAGCAGATCGGTCGCCAACGGGCCGCTGCCCGATCCCATATACACGGCGAGCCCGCCCTGGACGCCCGAGCTTGCCGCCATTTCCTGAGCCGACTGGCCAAAAACGCCCGTGGTGAGGGTAAGAAGAACGAACGCCAACACAACTCTCATGGTCGCGACTCCTCAAACGGTCTTCGTCCACAACGTAGCAGATGCGAAGCAATAAGCTTTGAGAGCCAGACCATCAAGCTCTCATGGGGCGATTGGCTTTTGGGCACTGGGGGCCGAACGCTGCCGACGTCTCGGAGGACCCGACCGAGTCCTTGCGGCTAGTCTCACGTTCCGCACGCACCGCGAACCAATGCGAACAGCAACACAAACACGCAGATCAGAAGGATTTCCAACGGACCCCTCCTCAGATTCTGGGACGCTTCATTATACCCTCCCAGGGCTAGCGAATACATCCCCCCTTCGTAGTCTCCCCCCATCGAGAAGCCGCGATCGGCACAGATAGCCTGCCGGGGGGTCTGCTGGAGGAAATCAACAACGGCTGCAAGGACCGCAACGTGGCCAATTGTAAGATAGGTGCTACAATCGCGTCCGAAGCACGCCGTCGCCTCCGCCAAGGTCCGATACCGCCATGCCTACTGACGGTCCCGACATGGCGCAACTCGGTAATGAGATCAGCAACGGGATGTTGCGGCCGGACGGAAATGCCAAGGTGGAAATCGACGTTTATGTCAAGATGGTCGAGGACTATCGCAAGCAGGATCGATGAGAAGAACCGACATGGAACCATCCTTCCAAGACCGATGCGTAGGTTCCCTTCTAGGAACTGCCTGCGGCGATATTCTGGGGGCAGCGG
>SDBV01003093.1_pt1 | contig 24772 bp, 23 predicted proteins | sample 2277081 | NCBI WGS metagenome assembly SDBV01 (sample SAMN10402039, study PRJNA504765) | marine sediment metagenome | isolation source: marine sediment core GS10_PC15, 223 cmbsf | place: Arctic Ocean: Southern Knipovich Ridge | collected 2010 | reverse complement strand
TTGGTTTTTGTATTTCAGAATCAATACTTTCAATAATTCCAATTTCATTGCATATACCGGCTACCAGGCCAATATGTTGAATAACCTTCTGTTTATAAGTGTTCATTGTTACCCTCCCATTAAAAGAATGATACAGTGAATTAAAAAGAATTAATACTAGTCAAATGTTAAGTAGTTTTAATCGAATTTGGCTTTGATTAGCTTCGGAATGTAAGAACTATGTAACAAAATAATAATTTAGGGGAGAATATTTATGAGTAGTGGTTTTTCTTTTGATGATATTATTAAAATGGAAGATAGATCTATACAGCAGTTTTTAAGGGCTGTAGATACGGAGGAACTTGCGCAGTCATTAAAGAATACTAATAAGGATTTACAGAATGCCATTTTTAGAAATATGTCTGAAAGGGCTGCAAACTAATTATCATTTATATACATTAATAGAACACGATATTTATAGAAATATTTAAATAGTACTTAGGTTTTTCACCCGGACGGGCTCTAATTATCTATAAAGCTGGCTTGTTTAATATTATATTTTAGTTTAATGGGAAATACATATGAAAAAAAATACTCTTTTCACTTTCTTAATTTTAATGATCTGTTATTTAAATGTGCCCGCACTGCCGTTAATATAATTTAAATTTATTATGATCTATAAAATTCTACAACAAATCTACAACAGTTTATAGATAAAAAATGATAATAGTTACTTTTAGCCTCCTAAACTCGTAACGAGGGTTCGATTCCCTACTCCCGCTTTAAACACTTATTTTAAAACTAAAATTGTAGTTCTCCTCTAACTCTCCTTCACCTTTTTTAAACTGTAGAAATTCGCTTCTATTATTTTATCAATATCTTCTTTACTATGCGCTGTGGATAAAAAAGATGTCTCAAACTGAGACGGTGCAAGGTAAATACCATTGTTAAGCATTTCATTGAAATAGACATTAAATAAATCAGTATCAGATGAAAAGGCAGAACTAAAATCATTAACTTTTTTATCTGTAAAAAACAGACTGCTCATTGAGCCTATTCTATTCATAGAATAATTTAAGTGTAATTTATTCATGTTATCCGCGATTCCCTGCTCCAGTATTAAAGCATTCTTTTCCAGTAATTCATAGATATTATTTTCTTTTAAAATGGAAAGGGTTTTAAATCCGATAGCCATAGCAATAGGATTTCCGGACAGCGTTCCGGCCTGATACACAGAACCTTCAGGTGCTAATTTTTCCATTATCTCTTTTTTTCCGCCAAACGCGCCAACAGGAAGACCGCCGCCTATAATCTTACCAAGACAGGTTAAATCCGCGTTTGTATTGTATACCTCCTGTGCTCCTCCCAGAGCCACTCTAAACCCGGTAATAACCTCATCAAAGATTAAAACGATTCCTTCTTTTTCTGTTATTTTTCTTAAAGCCTTTAAAAACTCTTTATTCGGAAGTACTACACCGGCATTCCCCATAACAGGTTCCAGTATAACAGCGCCAATTTTATTCTTGTTAGACTCTATTAATTTATAAACAGATTCTATATTATTAAATTCAGCAACTAATGTATCTTCAGCAGTCTTTTTTGTAATACCCGGGCTTCCCGGAATACCAAGTGTCAGAACTCCGGAACCGGCCTTTATTAGAAAACTATCTCCATGGCCATGGTAGCACCCGTTGAATTTTATTATTTTATCTTTTCCAGTATAAGCCCTGGCCAGACGAACCGCGCTCATTGTTGCTTCTGTTCCTGAATTAACCATTCTGATTTGTTCTATAGATGGATATATGTTTGTAATTAATTTAGCCAGTTTTATCTCTATTTCTGTATTGGCACCAAAACTGGTACCATTTTTAGAATACTCTGTTATTATTTTTATTATCCTGGCATCCGCGTGTCCTAAAATTAAAGGCCCCCAGGAACAGACCATATCTATGTATTCATTATCATCCGCATCGTATATTTTAGAACCTTTTCCTCTTTTTATATATAAGGGATTTCTTTTTACAGACTTAAATGCTCTCACCGGACTATTTACTCCGCCAGGAATATATTTTTTTGCCTGCTCAAATAGATCATCAGATTTATTGTACATATTGTGCCGCCGTTTTATTTATTTTTATCCAGCATAAAATATTTAACTTTTTCCTTTTTAAATTCTTTTATACTATACAAAGTTATATAATCACTGCAGTTGATCGAGTCCGCTATTTTGTTAATCAAATATTCACAGTCTTTTCGAGCCCTGGTATGGACCATCGTAAAAATAGAGTATTTCCAATCCGGATAAGTCTGGCGCTGATAACAGTGGGATACCTCACTAAACTCCGCAATTTTTTTTCCTGCGTCCGGAATATCTTTTTCCGGAATATTAAAACAGATCATTCCGTTAAAATTAAAACCAATGTTTCGATGTCTTAAAACCGCGGAAACTCTTTTTAATGCACCCTGTTTTTTTAAAGCCTTAATAACATCAAATAATTTATTTTCAGATATATTTATATTATCAGCAATCTCTTTCCATGGTTCCTTTACTGGTTTAATATTTTTTTGAAGCTGAGTTATTATCTGTTTATTCAGTTCAGAAAATCCATAACTGGAAATATCCTTTTCTGTTGTTTCCTTTTTATTTATATTTTTTAATTTCTGTGAATGATTATCTACAGTTAAGTTAAAATTAACTCTGATTTTAAATTTTCTTAAAGAGAGTAAATTGAGATAACTAATGCTGTTATTATTAAATATCATTTGTAATTCTGTCTTAAAATCTTTTTCCTTTTTTATAGTCAGAGTAAACCAGATATTGTATTTATTATTCCGAAGATAATTGTGGCTTACACCAGGATGTAAACTGATTTTCCGGGCCAGTGTCTGTACTGTGTTTTCAGGAGCACAAACAGCTATTAGTGTACTTTTATATCCCATTTGCTTTGAAATAAAAAGCGCTGCAATTTCTCTGATTATATTATTTGATAAAAAATATTTTATTCTTTCTATAACCTGACTTTCCGTAATATTAATTTTAGCACCAAAAAATTTAAATGGCCGGCTAACCAGTGGAAAATCCTGCTGGATTTGTTCTAAAATTAATTTATCAGTTTCAGTTAATTGAATCATACTATTCCTTTTTTAGTTTTTGTTTCGGTTGATATACGCAAAAGGGTTCTTCATCCATATAATCACCGGTTGCGGCATAAGCCCTGGCCCGGCACCCTCCGCAAAAGCTCCAGTATTCACATATTCCGCATCTGCCCTTATATGTGTTCATATCCCGGATTTTGAGAAATAGCTCTGAAGTATTCCATATTTTCATGAATTCATAAGATTCTTTTCTAATATCTCCTGCTTCTGTGTCCAGGAATCCGCAAATCTGTACACTTCCTGTATTAGAAATAAAGGCAAAGGCCTGTCCGCCCAGGCATCCTTTTGTCATGGCATTCATACCATGAGTTTCCGGTGTTACTGTTATTCCTGCCTGTTTTTCCTTTTGGCGAAAAATCCTGTAATAATGAGGAGCACAGGTTGGTTTTAACTGGATAGATATTTCCTTGCTTTTGTAATAAATCCATGTCAAAACTTTTTCATATTCATCCGGCTCTATCTCCAGAGCGGCAATATCCTTTCCCCTTCCCGTAGGAACAAGTAAAAAAGGATGATAGCTGACAGCTCCGAGATCCATAGCCAGTTTAAGTATAGAGTCTAATTCTTTATAATTCAGTTTTGTTACTGTTGTATTAATCTGAAATTCCAGACCGGTTTCTCTTGCCATTTTTGCCGCATTAATAACGGAATCAAATGCACCCTGTTCCTGCCGGAATGCGTCATGGCTTTTTGCGTCAGCGCCGTCTATACTAAGGCTGATTCTTTTAATACCTGATTTTATAATCTTCTCTGTAGTTTCTCTGTTCATCAATATTCCGCAGGGCGCCATAACCATTCTTAAACCCAGGCCTGTTCCATACCCGGCAATTTCAAAAAGATCTTCTCTGGCCATGGGTTCACCGCCTGTTAAAATAATAATGGGGCTGGCAGAGGCGGCAATATTATCCAGCACCTTAAAGCACTCTTCAGTTGTTAGCTCCCCCTCATAATCTCTGTCTGCAGCAGAAGCCCTGCAGTGTTTACAATTTAAAGGGCATTTCTTTGTCAGTTCCCAGGCAATCAGCCTTGGTTTATATTCACGGGTTTTTCTTTTCATCATAATTATTTTTTATTAAGCAGTTTAGCTGCTTTTTTGGCAAAATAAGTTAAAATAATATCAGCACCCGCTCTTTTTATGGATAGCAGCACTTCAAGCATTATTTTTTCTTCATCAACCCACTTTTTCTCCGCAGCTGCCATAATACAGGCATACTCGCCGCTGACATTATAGGCGGCAACCGGAATCTTAAATTGATGCTTCACTCTGTAAATAATATCCAGATATGAAAGCGCGGGTTTTACCATAACAATATCAGCCCCCTCGTTTATATCCAGTTGCACTTCTCTTAAAGCTTCTTCCGCATTAGCCGGATCCATCTGGTAAGTCTTTCTGTCACCAAATTGCGGAGCTGAATCTGCGGCCTCTCTAAAAGGGCCGTAAAATGCGGAATTAAACTTTGCTGAATAAGCCATAATGAGGATATTCTCAAAACCATTTTTATCCAGAATGGTCCGTATTACACCCACTCTTCCATCCATCATATCAGAGGGAGCCACGATATCCGCTCCGGCTGTTGCATGAGAGATGGCCTGTTTTGCTAAAAGCGCGCAGCTCTTATCATTAGCTACATCATTATTTTCAATAACACCGCAATGGCCATGAGAAGTATATTCACATAAACAGACATCTGTAATAATTAATAAATCAGCGGCCTCTTTTTTAATAGCTCTAACAGCTCTCTGAATTATTCCGTTTTCAGAGTAGGCTTCTGTACCCATTTCATCTTTTGCCGCAGGGATTCCAAAAAGAATAACACCCGGTATCCCTAAATCTTTAACCGCAAGGCATTCTTTTATAATATTATCAATAGACATCTGGAAATTGCCCGGCATGGACTTTATTTCCTTATTAATATTTTTTCCGGGGCACACAAAAAGAGGATAAATAAAATCATTAACAGAGAGCTGTGTTTCTCGGACCAGCCTTCTTAAATTATTGTTTTTTCTTAATCTTCTTAACCGGTTTACAGGAAAATTCATAATGCCACCATTATATTAAAAAATTCAGATTAGTCCAATCTCTTTATCTGTAAGATAACAGGCTGGATCCGATTCCCAGAGATCTCCTGTTACAGCCTCTGCGCGTACTCTAAAGTTACCTCCGCAGATATTCAGATATTTACATTCCGCGCACCTACCCTTAACATATGGCTTTTTATCTTTTAGTTTCGCCATCAGTGGATTGGAGAGATCTGTCCATATTTCACTAAAAGGCCGTTCCTGCACATTGCCAAAAGAATAATGCCGCCAGAACTGATCCGCATGAACAGAACCATCCCAGCTGATACAGCCAATGCCATGGCCGGTGCTGTTCCCGCCGTTCATTTTAAGTAGATTTAAAACATTTTCTGCTTTCTCCGGATTTTCTTTTAACAGCCTTAGATATAGATATACACCGTCAGCATGATTATCAACAGTTAAAACCTCTTTTTCAAGCCCTTCTTCAAAAAGTGATTTGGTCAGATTCATGAGTACATCCATCGTGTTCCGGGTTTTTTCTTTACTTAAATCCTCTTTTATCAGTTTACTGCCTCTGCCTGTATAAACAAGATGATAAAAGCATACTCGAGGTATATTCTCCTGTTTTAATAGCTCAAAAATATCAGGAATTTCATCCACATTTTTTTTATTAATTGTAAATCGAAGTCCGACCTTAATTCCTGCATCCTGACAGTTTCTTAAGCCTGTTATGGCCTGATTAAAGGAGCCCTTAATACCACGGAATTTATCATGGGTTTCATTTAGTCCGTCCAGACTGATTCCCGCATAGGATAGATCCAGTTTTTTTAATTGCTTAGCGAGATCTTTTGTAATCAAAGTGCCATTGGTGGATACAACAGCTCTAATACCCAGAGCCCGGGCATATTCAATTAATTCCAGAATATCCGCACGCATCAGGGGCTCACCGCCAGAAAAAAGAAGTACAGGAACGCCAAAATCTGCCAGGTCCCTGATAATATTTTTACCCTTTTCTGTATTAAGTTCTCCGCTATATTCTTTGTCCCTGGAATGTGAATAACAATGCACACATCTTAAATTACATCGCTGTCCTACATTCCAGACTACTACTGGTTTTTTGTCTTTAGAAAACTGCAATAAATGTGAGGGCAGTTTACTAGAATGTCTCCCGTATCTTAAAGGATCAGAGGCTTCTACTGAATTACAGTAGAGTTTGGATATACCTATCATTATTGAGCTCCTTTTCTATTTCCAAATATCCTGCAAATAGAATCTACCAGTCCGGTTATTGTATGAGGGTTTGCTTCGGTTTTTATCTGTATACCGGAATCTTCAGCTGTTTTTGTGGTAACAGGGCCAATGGAAGCTCCTTGTATTTTTAAAAGATAATCTTCTATTTTATTCTTTTTTAATATGGATACTAAATTTTTAACAGTAGAAGAACTGGTAAAAGTAAAAAGAACCGGTTCATTTTTAAAAATGTCTTCTATATCTGCTTTTGAATATTCTGTTTCAACTGTATCATAAATGGGAATCTTTTGTATTTCCGCCCCCATCTTCTCCAGTTCGGCTGGTACATAATCTCTGGCTATTTTTGAGCCCGGAATTAATACTCTTTCATCAGAAAAATCTTTTTTTAATGCCTTCAAGCCGATTATCATTCCTTCTGAAGTAAATGTCTTTGGAATAAGATCCGGTATAATGCCATATTCGTTTAAGCATACACCTGTTTCTTTGCCAATAGCACCTATTTTAACATTATTTAAACACCTGGTATCATATTTTAGAAAATTCAATCTTTGGAAAAATATTTTAACAGAATTCTGAGAAGTAAATATTATCCAGGTAAATGAATTAATATTGATAATTGCCTGATCCAGCAGAGTAAAATCACGAACTGGCTCAATACTTATTGTTGGAAAACATTTTACATCAGCACCCAGTTCTTTTAATTTTTCTGCAAGCACAGATGCCTGGCTTCTACTTCTGGTAATAATAATCTTTTTGCCAAAAAGTGGTTTTCTTTCAAACCACTTTAATTTTTCTCTTAAGCTGACCACTTCTCCAACAACAATAATAGCAGGCGGCTTGAAATTGGCCTCCCTGGCCTTCTTATTAATATCTTTTAATGTTCCGGTCAGAGTTTTCTGAAATTCAAGAGTGCCCCATTGTATTAATGCTGTTGGAGTATTATCCGGTTTGCCATACTGCATAAGTTTTGATGTTATTATGGGAAGATTCTTCACACCCATATAAAAAACCAGGGTTCCCAAATCTTTTGAAATATTTTCCCAATTGATATCGCTTTTATTCTTACCCTCCATCTCATGACCTGTAATTAACGTGACAGTAGATGCCATCCCCCGGTTGGTTAGAGGAATACCAGCATAAGCGGAAGCGGCCAGTCCGGCAGTAATTCCGGGAATTATTTCAAATTCTATTCCTTTTTCTGACAGTACTAAAGCCTCTTCTCCACCGCGTCCAAAAATAAATGGATCCCCCCCCTTTAAACGAACGACAATCTTTCCTTCCTGCGCTTTCTTCACAATAAGCGAATTAATTTTTTCCTGAGTTAAGGTGTGCTGAGCAGCCATTTTACCCGCATATATTTTTTCGCAATTTTCCGGACAATAGTTAAGGTGCTTTTCATTAACAAGGTTATCGTAAATAAGAACATCAGCCTTTTTTAAAGTATTAACAGCTTTGAGTGTAATTAAGTCCTCATCACCGGGCCCAGCTCCTACAAGATAAACCTTTGTTTCTTTTTTGTTCTGCATATCCCTTATACTTCTTAATATTTTCTCGCCGCCGTGCTGCAGAATCAATTCTGCCAGATGCACGGAAGTGTCTATGGCTGTCTCAATATCTAATATTGAATCAAGAGAACAGGAGGACTTTTCTTTTATTATAACTGTTCCATTAAGATCTAATACTGCTCCGGTAATTTGAAATAAATTTCCACTCAGGGATGTAATACATCCAATGGGCACCTGGCAGCCGCCCTGCATTTCTTTTAGAAAAGCCCTCTCTGCAAGAGCCATGAGGTAGCTCTCAGGGTGGCTCATCTGTTCTGTAATTTGTTTAATGTATTTATCATCCTTCCTGATTTCCATACCTATTATTCCCTGGCAGACAGCAGGCAGCATAATCTCCGGTTCTAGATACTCTGTTATTTCCTTTTCCAGACCGACTCTCTTTATGCCGGCTCCGGCCAGAACAAGAGCATCGCAATAACCGTTTTTCATTTTTTTAATTCTTGTATCTATATTTCCACGTATATCAATTATAGAAAATTCCGGATTGAATTTCAGAAGCTGCGCTCTGCGTCTTAAGCTGGATGTAGCTATTGTCTTTCCAAAACCAAGGTTTTTTAATTTCCCTCCATCTCTACTAACAAGAACATCACGTACGTCATTTCTCTTTAATACTCCGCCAATTGTTAAAGAATCCGGCATATCTGTGGGCATATCCTTTAAGCTGTGCACAGCTATATCTATCTCTTTACTTATTAACGCCTGCTCCAGTTCAGTAATAAATAAACCTTTATCCCCGATACTGGATAATGGTGAATTAAGTATCCTGTCACCTTTTGTTTTTATAATTATAAGGTCGGCAGTTATATCCGGTATTTTCTCTAAACAGGTTTTAACCATTTCGGCCTGAACAAGAGCAAGTTTACTGCCTCTTGTTCCAATTTTAATAGAGGTTTTCATGTTATTTATTTGAATTATCTCCCCGCAGACTAAATAGATTGTTGACAAGATTAATATACTCGAGTTTTTCTCCGTTATTTGTTAAAGTTTTTAGATTTTTTATTATAAGGCCCAGGTATTTACCTTTAATAAAATCTGCAAACTCCGAGACTTTTTTATATTCATTATGGTCCATTTTATTTTTTATACTCTTTAATTCACTACTCAGGATAGATTTGTATTTTTCCGTTAATAATTCAATTGTTGGTTTTAAATTTAAAGTCTTATACCAGGAAATAAAATCATTTGCTACATCATTAACAATGGCATTAGCCTTTACTATTTCGCCCTGCCGTTTTCCGAAATTATCAGCTACTATTTTTTCAAGGTCATCTATATTATATAAGTATACATTTTTGATTTTTTTTATTTCTTCCTCTACAATTCTGGGCACAGACAGATCAATAAAAAAGATTGGCCTATTATGTCTTTTTTCTATAATCTCCTGCATACGAGAATACTGAATAATTGATGTTTTTGAGGAGCTGGAACCAATAATTATGTCGCATTTAATAAGATGCTCATATAAGTCTTTAAATTGTACAGGTTCAGCATTATATTTTTTAACCAGCTTTTCTGCTCTGCTGAATGTCCTGTTTGTAATAAAAATATTCCGGCAGCCTCTTTTTGTCAGACTCTGAAGAGCTAGTTCTCCTGTTTCACCCGCTCCGATTAAAAGAACAGATCGGGTCGCAAGGTCTTTAAATAACCTGATAGCCAGTTCTACAGCTGCAAAACTAATGGAAGAGGCACCTGCATTAATAGATGTTTCTGTTCTGACTCTTTTTCCTGCTTCAAAGGCTTTATGGAAAACCCGGTTCAAAACAGTATCCGTAAAATTGCACGACACACTAATTCTATAAGCTTCTCTGATCTGGCTTAAGATCTGATTTTCCCCTAAAATCATTGAATCCAGGCCGGATGCTACATTAAAAATGTGTTTCACGGCATTTTCACCGGAATAAGAGTAAAAGTGAGATTTTAAATCTGCTTTAATATTTTTATAGGCACAGAAATGAGTTAAAATAGAATTAAAATCAGATTCATTACAATGCTTAAATTTTGTAAAATATATTTCACTTCGATTACAGGTTGATAAAACAGCAGCTTTTTTTATGTTGGTGTTTTCTGCTAAAGAAATTAGAAAAGATTCTTGAGATTCTTTATCAATAACAAATTGCTCACGTATATTTATAGGAGCTGATTTATAATTTATTCCGACTATACCTATCATTAACAACCTAATTTTTCAAATATTTTTTCAATTTTTGGATTTAATATATTTTCGAATTTCTTTTCTTTTATATCTTTATTATTTTTTATATTCTTTGTTTCCTTAATAATATTTTTCCTTAAAACATGTAATTTATCTATATCTTTGCCCATTTCCTGGTAAAACATTTTTTCCAGATATTGTCTCAACTTCTTTGTAAAGTACGGCACCTTTCCGGAAGATGATACTGCTATCTGTAAATCACCCCGCTCTAATAGAGAAGGAACGATAAAATTACAGTTTTCAGGATCGTCTACGGAGTTTACCAAAATATTATTTTCTTCTGCTTCTGAATTAATCATATTATTAATTACGTCAGAATCTGTAGAAGCAATAACTAAAAAATATGCATGTAAATTTCCTGGTTTATAGTTTTCATTTTTATAAACAATCTTAGTTCTTTTAGCAAGATTTTCAAGTTCCTCTGTTATTTCTGGAGCTATAACAGTAATGGCCGCATCAGCTTCCAACAGTTTTTTTACCTTTCTCTCTGCTACCCTGCCTCCTCCAACTACAAGACACATTTTATTTTTTAATTTTAAAAATATTGGAAATAAACTCATAATATTCTCTATTTTTCCAGGATGTACTTTATTATATATCAATTAAAAACAAAAGTTAATATATATATAAGTAAAAGGATTATAATCTACACCTGTTAATATGTCAATTTGCTTGCGCTTTTAAGAAAATATTTTTAATATAATATAAAATACCTTTGTTGATAATTAAAGTTATTGTTAGTATTCAGCTGAAAAATTATGAGAGAATTAGCAAAGAAAACATTTATCTTTTTAAAATCAGTAAAACTGGGAATAGCCCTGCTTATTTATTTAATTATTACCTCTATTCTATCCACTTTAATTCCTTTAAATCAGGCTACAGTTTTTTATTTTCAAAATTACATCTCCTTTCTGGCCTGGTTAATTACTATTACAGAATTCAATAGATTCTTTGAATCTCCTGCTTTTATTATTCCAGGCTAATAATAAATAAGAGCATTTTTCGCCACAGTCTATGCAGAGCCAGAGAGATTGTTAATTATTGTAATATTTGCTGCAATAATATAAATGCCAAGAATGAAAATATTCTTACTTTTTATCCTATATGCAAATTGAATAATTATGAATTATGCATAATCAGACTTATTTATATGTACAGTATAGAAATAATTTAAAAAAGCTGAAATTTCTTATTCATTTTGAAATAATAAACAGTTTTTAATTTTCCCGGCTAAATACCTTTTTACTGGTTATTTCCATATATCAGGTATATCATATAGCCTGGCATGGTTTTTGCGACTATTATTATAGAATTGTTTTCATAGGATTGGAGAAATCAAATGGAGAAAAAAGAAATTCACTATAATCAGCTAAAGGTAAACAAAATAAAACCCGGAATGAAATTTAATGCACCGGTGTATATGGACGAAGGGCTAATGTTTGTTCCTGCAAATATTTCTGTAAAAAAGAAAGATATAGAAATGCTTGAAACCTGGGAAATTGTTAATGTATATACGGAAGGCAAGCAGATTACAGATGATTCTATTCAGATGGATCTTCCGAAAATACTGCAAAAGAATGATGAATCTACTCAACAGCAGGTTTGTCTAAATATCTATAATAAAGTATGTAAAAATTTAACTGCAAAATTTAATAATATTTCAGGGAATAATTATTTTGATAAAAAAGAATTTAATGAAATTATTAATGAAATACTAATAAGTATAAAAAAGTACAAAAACGAGTTTTTGAATATAGTCATATCCGGAAATCAGAGTAAAAACAGGCTGATTATTCATTCTGTAAACTGCACTATTATTTCTATAATAGTAGGCATGGAGCTGAAAGTAACAGGATATAGAATGCTCGATCTTGCAACAGGCGCACTGTTGCATGATATTGGAAAGACAAGAATACCGGATGTTATATTAAATAAAAAAGAAAACCTGATAGAAGCAGAAAAAAAAGTAATAAGGTCCCATTCGCTAATGTCTTATAAAATCATTTTAAAGCAGTTAAAGTATCCGATGGACCAGGCGCAGATTGGGCTTTATCACCATGAAAAGTGGAACGGCAAAGGATATCCGCGGGGTCTGTCCGGTGAAAAAATACCGTTTCTTGCAAGGATAGTTGCCGTTGCAGATTCATATGTTGCACTGGTAGACAGAAGGCCGTACAGGAATAAACATATTGGATATAATGCTGTAAAGGTTATTACCGGTGATAATGGAAAACATTATGATCCCAGGATTACAAAATCACTTCTTAATGCAGTTGGTCTGCACCCGATTGGCAGCATAGTGCAGCTGAATAATCTTTATATTGGCAGGGTAATAGAAAATCATAAAAATGCTGTTTTAAGGCCCAAAGTGGAGCTGCTGATAAATAATATTGGAAAAAAAATGACCAGCTCAAAAGTTATAAATCTTTATAATAATAAAAAGCTGTTCATAAAAAAAGCAGTGGATCCTGCTACTTTGTAATGGATACCCGCTTAGAAATTTATTAAATAAGCATTGTTGGTACTTTCAGTTTAGCACTATAAATACTTTCTCTGATTTCCTTTGCATTCCCGGCAGGGCCTTAGCGAAGCGGGCAGAAAATTTATATAGAATTGCAATCATTTACATACTCATTAGATAGTGATAATCTGTACAGTAATGAATACATCAGCTGTTGAAGAAATTAAAGAAAAATATGTGAAGCCGTTTGTAAAATGGGCGGGGGGCAAAAGGCAGACAATCCAGGAAATAAAAAAAAGGATGCCGGAAAAGTATAACAGGTATTTGGAGCCCTTTTTAGGAGGGGGCGCGGTTTTCTTTAGCTTAAATTTTAAATCTGCCGTTATTGGCGATATAAATGAAGAGCTGATTAATACATACAACATAATTAAAAATAATATCAAAGATTTAATTGATTCCTTAAAAAAGCATTATTATGATAAAGAGTACTATTATAAAATCCGGGCCTTAAATCCTCAAAAGTTAGATGAAATAAAGCGGGCCGGAAGATTCATCTTCTTAAACAGAACCTGCTTTAACGGGCTTTACAGAGTAAATAAAAAGGGATTGTTTAATGTTCCTTTCGGCAGGTATAAATCGCCTTTAATCTGCGATGAGAAAAATCTAAAGCTTGTAAGTAAAAAGCTAAAAAGCGTGGAAATAATATGCGGAGATTATAAAGAAATTGTATCCTGCGCGCAGAAAAATGATTTTATCTATTTTGATCCGCCATACATGCCTTTAACGGAAACATCCAATTTTGTTAATTACAATAAGAATGGTTTTTCAAAAACCGACCAGATAGAGCTGCGCGATCTTTTTGCAGCGCTTGCCAATAAAGGTGTTTTCTGCCTTCTTTCCAATTCTTATACAGAGGAGATTATAAACCTGTACAGTGAATTTAATATTGATACAATAAAAGCATATCGGAATGTAAATTCCAGGGTGGAAGGGCGGGGCAAAATTAAAGAGGTCGTTATTAAGAATTATTAAAAACATTATATTATAGTGATAAATTGGTGAGTAGGTAATTTTAAAAAAGTGAGGATTGGATGAAAAAAAGTCAAGTACTATGTATCAAAATATTTATTATTGTTTTTTATCCAGGGCTGTCTTTCTACTGTCATCCGGATTAAGATGATACGCCAGTAGATTCCGCAGCGGGAATAGTAATTGACTACAGATGCAGAGACCTTTCGGAAATTCCGGATTCTGCAATAGAAAATGCAAAGAACATACTTCATATTGCATACCAGCACACTTCTCATGGAAGCCAGTTAATTACAGGCATGAATGCCTTAGAGAACTTCCCTGCTTATAATGAACGCTATTCCTGGGATGACAGCGGCCTGGAAGCAGGCGCCCTGGATCTTGATGATTATGGAATTCCGGGATGCGCCGATTCAAGTCAGGGGGATTCAATAGACAGTAACAATGTTACGCCGTGGGTAACTGCAACCAGGGCTTTTTTAAATAATCCTGCTAACAGCCACATTAATGTAATATTGTGGTCGTGGTGCAGTATTAACGGCCATAATGCTCAGAGATATGTGGATAATATGGAAATTCTCATTTCCAAATACCCTGATGTAATATTTGTTTTTATTACAGGGCATGCAGAGGGCCAGTCTGAAGATATGACTGTGGATGGTGTTCATTACAATAATGAACTTATTAGAAACCATTGTACGCTAAATAACAGATTTTTATATGATTTTGCTAAAATAGAAGCTTATGATCCGGATGGTACTTATTATTGGGATATGGCTATGCGGGATAACCTGAATTATGATGGCGGGAATTGGGCCGTTGAATGGCTTGCTGCTAATACAGATTCTGTTCTTTATCAATTAACTACAGGGGATGGTGTAGACGGATAGAGCGCCTGTACCGGGTGCGCGCATTCAGATAATCCTCCGGACGCAAACTTAAACTGTATTCTTAAAGCAAATGCGGCATGGTATATGTGGGCTGTTTTAGCAGGCTGGGAACCGGGTGTTTAATTTCTCCAGGCCGTTAGCTGAGTGTTGATTTCTTCTTTGATGTCCCTCATAAGGTTATTCACTTCTGTTTTTCCTTTTGGTTTTGGATAAATAGACATTACTTTTAATTTATAAGAGATATCAGAAGAGGCATTTATAAAACTGTGTATATTAGAAAAATTAAAGCCGCCGTCTAATGCAACACTTACAACAGGCAGGTCTGTTAATCTGCATATAAGTTTTACAGCAGCACTGTGAAATTCGCCAAGTTTGCCGTCTTGTGACCTTGTACCTTCCGGAAATATTACAGGACACACTTTATCTACTTTTGTTAAAGCAGCTAGGTTTTGTATTTCTTTTATTGTTTCTTTAAAATTAGTTCCAGCACTTACAAATGCATGCTTTCCTGCTCTAAGGTATATAGAAATTAAGGGCACTTTGTACTTTAAAGATTTTTTTGCAATAAATTTTATATTATGATTTTTAAAAGAATTTCCAATAATTATAATATCAGCAAGGCTCTGGTGGTTGGAAATTATAATAAAATTTTCCGGTAAAATAAGGTTGTCCGGCATCTCAATTTCAAATTTTAAGCCGGAAAAAAAAGAGAGCATATTACATAATCTTTCACATTTATCCTGAAAAAATATAAGATAAGATTTGTAAGTTTTTCTTCTGTTTATAAAATTACGGAATCGTAATGCCAGATCCCAGAATAAGGCGTGAGAAAAAACTGCAATTGAAAATGAAAATCCTCCTAAACCAGAGGATTTCATGAAGTTATTATTTTTCATTCGAACAGCATTATAAACCAATATTATATATACTTCAAGTATGATGCTCTAATAAGCATATCGGGATGTTAAAGTTTTTCATTTGTCAGGCTGCAAAACACATACCTTATACCGCCGGAATATGTTTTTCCGCCTGATAACATAATAACTATTTTAACATCATTATTATGCCCTGTGGGTGCAAAATTCTTCTTTTTGGTGGGGGGGGAATTATGGTTGACCTTTTAGAATTTGAATAGAGACGATTAATATTATAATATACAAAATCTATTAGTGCCGATTAGTGAGGATTAGTGGTTAACTTAAAAGGGGGCTTCAATAGTTACAAATCATTTTCTATGAAGAATTATATATAGTTGGCTTCTGTAAAATACTATTTGGTTTTATCAAAACAGTTATCCAACAGTTTCTTGCGTTAACAAGTAGTTTTGTACTATACTATAAATATATGATATCAGGATTTGCTAATGGATGATTATGATGTAGTTGTAATTGGAGCAGGAGTAAGCGGTGCTTCAATTGCAAGGAAGCTTTCATTATATAAAATTAAAGTTGCTCTTGTTGAAAAATGCGCGGATGTATCTTTCGGTGTTTCCAAAGCAAATTCCGGGATTATACATGCCGGATTTCATCATAAGCCCACAGCTTTAAAAACCAGACTGGAAATACAGGGCAATCTTATGTTCGAAAAGCTTAAGAATGAACTTAAATTTCCTTTTAAAAGGGTGGGGCTTATAGTTGCTGCGTTTTCGTATGAAGAAATGAAAATAGTAGAGAAATTGTATGAACAGGGCGTGGAAAATGAAGTTCCTTTAATAGAGGTATGCAGCAGAGAACGCATACTGTACCTCGAGCCTAAAATCAGTAAAGATGTAGTCGGCGGTCTTTTTGCGCCTACAGGCGGGATTGTAGAACCGTACAGGTATGTTTTCCGTCTTGTGGAATCTGCTGTTAAAAACGGTGTCACATTAATTACTGATTTTGAAGTTTGTGAATCGGGTTATAAAGGCAAAAAGTATGAGCTGCAATCAGTAGACGGGAGAAAAATATCTTCTACATATATTGTTAATGCTGCAGGATTGTTTGCAGATAAGGTATCCGAAGTTTTTAATGCGGAGGAATATAAAATAATGCCCAGAAAGGGTGAGGAGTTCCTGCTTCAGCGTAACGCAAGCGGATTTCCCAACCATGTAATTTTTCCTGTTCCTACTCCAAACTCTAAAGGTACGCTTGTAATTCCTACTGTTGAAGGCACCATGATGATAGGCCCCACTGCAGAGGAAATAGATGATAAAATTGATTATGCCACTACACAGGAAAATTTGCAGAAGGTATTCTCACTTGCAATAAGAATAATCCCTTCTATTTCCTCTAAAGAGATTATTACTTCATTTGTAGGTTTAAGGCCTGCTTTAAAAGGCAATGATTTTTATATAGATATATCAAAGAAAGCATCGCATTTTATTCATGTAGCAGGAATTCAGTCTCCTGGTTTAACCGCATCACCTGCAATTGCAGAATATGTCAAAAACCTGTTAAAAAAAGACGGCCTGCAGTTAACAGAAAAGGATGATTATTCACCTACAATAGAACCCAAGCCAAGATTATCTGACAGAACAATATCAGAAGCAGATGAATTAATTAAAAAGGAACCTTTATACGGAAATATAGTCTGTAGATGTGAAACAGTTTCCGAAGCGGAAATAATAGAAGCAATTAATAATGGCCATATAACCCTGGATGGAATCAAATTCTATACAAGGGCAGGTATGGGTAAGTGCCAGGGCGGATTTTGTACTTATAGACTCTTAAAAATAATAGCCCGGGAAACTGGAATGCCTATAGAAAAGATTACAAAACGCGGAGGAAAAAGTTTTATTGTTAAGGGAAAAATTGCAGATCTGGATATAAAATTATGAAAACTTATAAGTATGATGCAATTATAATCGGAAGCGGTGCCGCAGGCATAGCAGCAGCTGTGAGTATAAGTGAATACGGTCTTAAAGTTGCAGTTATTGATAGAGAAGGCCTGCCGGGCGGTATACTTTTACAGTGTATTCATAACGGCTTCGGGCTTCACAAATTTAAAGAGGAACTAACAGGCCCGGAATATGCGGAAAAGTATATAAACCTGATGAAAGAAAAGGATAATATAGATCTCTTTGTAAATACTATTGCTGTTAGTATAAATCTGGAAGAAGACTGTAAAAAGGTTTACTGCTATTCAAAAAAAGAAGGCGTATTAGAATTTGAGTGTAAGGCAATAGTACTTGCAATGGGATGCAGGGAGAGAAATAGGGGAAATATTGGTACAGCTGGAACCCGTCCTTCCGGAATATTTACAGCAGGGCTTGCTCAGCGTTTATTGAATATAGAAGGTTATCTGCCTGGTAAGAAGATAGTAATCGTAGGCTCCGGTGATATAGGCTTAATTATGGCCAGAAGACTTTCATGGGTAGGCGCGGAAGTCCTGGCTGTTGTGGAAATAATGCCGTTCCCTTCCGGCATTACAAGAAATATAGTGCAATGCTTAAATGATTTTAATATTCCTTTATATCTTTCTCATATAGTTTCTAAAATACATGGCAAAGAACGCGTGGAAAAAGTTACGGTTACACCATTAATAGAAGGCGTACCGGATTTAGAAAACAGTTTTGAAGTAGAATGTGATACAGTACTATTCTCTGTGGGACTTATTCCGGAAACTGAAATTGCGCAGGAAGCAGGTGTGGAAATTAATTATGATACGCATGGCCCTTATGTAGATGCCAATCTAATGACCAGAGCGGATGGTGTGTTTGCGTGCGGGAATGTGCTTCATGTGCATGACCTGGTAGATTTTGTTTCAGAAGAATCCGAGCGCTGCGGCAGACATGTTCATGAATACATTACGGGCAGACAGGAGAAAAAGCAGTTTAGTGTAATGCCCGGCCCTAATATCAAGTACGTAATTCCTAATAAATTTGTTTTAGACAGAGAAAATGTATTTTTTATGCGCTCCATGATAGTGAAAAATGACGCGGAGCTTATAATTAAAGTAAATGATAATATAATTAAAACAAAAAAGCAGAGGCATGTTCAGCCTTCTGAAATGATATCGGTTAAACTCGGGCCGGATGTTTTTTGCGAAATTGTAGAAAAAGACAGTCCTGTTTTACAGTTTTCCATAAGGTAGGTATATAAAATAGGTATAAACTATGAGTAAAACAAGAGAACTAATTTGTATTGCATGTCCTATAGGCTGCCATTTAAAAGCAGTAATTAAGGATGATGAGAATATTACTGTTACAGGCAATAAATGTAATCGGGGAGACGCATACGCAAAAGAGGAAGTAGTTGCGCCTAAAAGAATAGTTACTGCTGTTGTTAAAACAAATTCCGGTAAAGTACCATACCTCCCTGTTAAAATAACAGGCCCAATATTAAAAGAAAAAATACAGGAGCTGTTAAAGGCTATTTATCAGATGGAGGCGGAGCTTCCTGTAAAATCCGGAGCTCCATTAATTAAGGATTACAACAACCTTGGAATAGATGTGGTTTTTACCCGCAGCGCGTAATTGTTTTAAAAGATAATTGTCTTATTAAATCTTTACAGTTTTAATCGTCGAGATAGCCTACCATAGTGTTTGCATGGTTTGTAGTTGATCCATTGTAATTATCTATATTCCAAACATCATCTGCTGTCATATTATAATAATAATTTGCATTAACACTTACTGTAATTAGCATATTATTATCTAAAAGGGTTTTTAATATTTGAATATCTTCTTCTGTGTCTACAATCAAGTAGTAGAATATGTTCCAGGAGCTGTCTGAAGAAGCTTCCCCTCTGTATAGAGGCGCCTACCGCCAACGCCCCAGGAATTCGCGAGCTTAAATTTACCAGGTACGTATCCGTTATCATTAACGTCACCATCTCCGTCACTGCATGTAAAAAAAGTAATTACAGCCAAAACAATAATTATAAAAGAACCAATCTTTTTTAGTAACATACACTGCCTTCCTTTTTAAAAAAATGATGTATAGTTTTTATAATAATACATTAAGCCGGATTTTTCAATAAACAGGCAGTTTCATTCTGAAAATTGAGTGGTTTTCAAATTTTCCTACTGAATTAAAAAATGTTTTTAAAGATTTAGGAGAAAAGTGAAGCATTTCCTCTGTAATATAAAAATTTCCGGATTTTGCAAAAATCCTTCCCAGATGAAATATTGAGTTAAGATTTTCTGATATAATATTGCCGGTATTATTTTTTTTGTATGTTATAGTACCTAAATGCTGAGCAATTCTAAAAGATATAAAATGCGGAAAAAGAGAATCTTCCACATCATAGATATGCTTAAACAGTATAATTCTAAAACCGCTTATTATAGACTGGCACTCTTTGCCATTAAAAGGAAAAAGAATTAGGCCCCCGAATCCGGACCACATCCATATTTTACCACCAAATGGTTCCAGGTTTTTTTCTATATACTTTCTAAATGTTGATAATGCAATCTGAAGGTTCTTCTTGCCGTAATTCTTTTTCATGTCCTCGATACCGTCGAGTTCTATATACATTATTACAAAAGTATAATCATTACCGGATATAATACTGTTCCAGCCGCTTTCTGCAATAATATAGTTTTTCTTATTATAATTAACTGCAGGAATTTGTGAATATTCCTGTATATAATCCACTCTATATTTAGCCAGATATTCTGTAATTCTTTTAAGCCGGTTTTCTGTTATTATATTATTTAGTAAAGGTTTATCTATATAATCAACAGCTCCAGAAAAATATAATTCAGATATTTCACTTATATTTATTCCTTTGTAATCGATTATACCGAAGAAAAGGTTGTCCTTTTTTGATAAGTAATTGATTGTTTTTTTTCTATCAACATCTAAATCAGAGATATCAATATATACAATACTCGGTTCCGGAGTTATTCTTAAAGATTTTCTTAATTCCTTTATTTCATGGATTTTAATTTCATATTTTTTACTGATTTTTATTTTCGAAGCGCTTTGAATTGTTTCATTGTTATCCGAAAAAATATAAAGGTCCAATTATTTCTCCCACTCTAAGCCATATGAATAAGTATAATTCCCTCTGGATATTTCATTCTGCTTAAAAAAGGTTTCAAGTTTGCCCCCAAGGTCGGAATAAACACCTGGTGATAGAGTTAGATGGTCCGGCTTTGTATATTTAGTTTCAATTTCTTCAAGTCTTTTTAATGTGTCACTCTGAATATGGTCCATATTATTTAGAAACTGGCATGGCCCTGTGTGTATTGCCATTCTTATGTGAATGTTTTCATGTAATTTGCAGTAAAATAGGTTATATATATAAAGTTCAAGTATTATTTCCATTCCGCAGAGTACAGAATTGATATTTTTATCATTAAAATAGAATGCGGCTATTCCGCCGTCTCCCTGCCAGTCCCATATTCTGCCATTTCTAACTTCTACCTGCTTCTTTACTAAATTCTTAAAATCATTATAAGCAGCAGAGATTACTTTATGCGGGTATTTCCGGACTAATTCCGAGTTTTTAACAATATCTATTCTTAGCAAAGAAAACTCATAAGTTTTCTCTTCCTGAAGGATTCCCCAGCCTTTTGTTTTTTTGCCTATGTCTCTTTCTAAGAAAATGCCGTACTCATCATTATATACATATCCCATTGTTGCAATTTCATCCATTATCTGCGGAAGAAAGTGAACATTTATCTTTCGTCCCATTAAACCGTTCTGATATATATCTATTAAGTGTTCAACAAACTTTACAAGCAGGCTGTCTGCAATAAGGTCTTTTGTTATCTGCCGTGCTGCATCTATGGTTGGTATTGGTATGCTTGGAGGAAAGCCTGTTCTCTTGTGAAGATCGTAGCCTGATAGCAGGCGCTTTACTACTTTTACCATTGTGGGTACAGGCATCGAGTGAGAAAGAGCATCAATTATCAAATTCTGCAGTTTATTTGTAATTTTCATATTTTATTCACACACAATAATGATAGACTATGTTTTAGAAACTGTAAAGAATATTTTTCATCAGGCAATTTGCAGTGTTAAAGGAAACTGAGATATCAGGCTGCACCCCGCTACTAAATTATATATATAGAGCGTTCATATTTCATATTTCGATGATTTTTGGAACGTTCAATAATAATTAGACTAACTTATATAATTTAGTAGCGGGGATTCTTCATTATTAAAAAAGGGCTGTATGAAAAGTTATCCTATAGCCCCGATTTCACTTAAACATTCTGATACTACTTTTTTAAGGTTTTAAGTTCTTCAAGAATATTTGGCTTTTTTGATAAGTACATATCTTTATACTGTCCGTCTTTTGCAACACCTTTTGCAACCAGGCTCGATTTTAATTTTTCATATGCTCCAGACTGTAGTTCGTAAATCTCCGGCGCATCGAGCCGCCCGGAGCCTCTTTTTGCTTCATATTCCGGATTAAATGTTTTAAGTATGCTATCGAATGATTCTAAGAATTTTGCCTTTTTATCTTTCTTGGTTTTTTCTTCATATTCAATAAACAACTTGTAGGAATGGCCTTTTAGATCGCAAAACATATTGTAGAATTCAACTTTGACACCAAGGTCATCACTCGTTTTTTTAATTCCTTCTATAACCTGCTGTTCTGTGAGTTTTTCTCCTGTAATACTTGTAACTCCTTCACCCTTTTGAATAAATTTAAAAGTTGGAGTGTCATTATAAAATCCGCAAATCTCAATAATATCATTAATATCATACCGGAAAAGCCCGCTGCCATTTGTAAAAATAATAAAATATCTTTTACCCTGCTGAAGTTCATGCAATTTATATATTTTTGGATTTTTCTGCTCCTTTTCCTTTTCTTCTATGAATTCCAGCAGGTATGCGTGAAGGGCAAATACTGAGTAATCCCAGTCATTTCCTAAAACCATGCCGATACGGCCTTCGCTTGTCTGGTAGCCGAAAGCTCTTTTTGAAGTTTTCTCGGTAAAGTAATCCGCAATCTTTGGGAGCAGTAGAGTAAAATTCCCCTGAACCCAGATATTTATGCATCCAACATTAGGCCAGTAATGCTTCGGCCGAAGTTTTTCCTTATGGGCTGCCATTAAATCTTCCAGTTCTTTTGCTCTTTTGGGGTTCGGCTTAAAGAAATTGATTGCCTCGTCTTTATCTTCTTCCGAAATCTCTGCAAGTACATCTTTGCGTAATGCTCCTTCTCTGATATCTTTTATCATATCAGAGAAATTAGTCATAAAAGATTCATGAAATCTTTCTATATTGGATACGCTTGGGGATATGATAATTGTAATATTTACTTCTACCGCAGCGCGCATTATTGCATAATATTTCTTCTTATAGTCTTTAATGCAGATAAATGAATAAGGGCAGGAAAAGGTACTCTTTAATACTTTCGGTATATTTTTAAGAGTAACACCGGAAATATTACCGAATGGTGTGCCGTCTTTTTCATAGCCGTCTACAGCCGGAGAAACAGCAGAAAGGCTTTTTCCATCATAAATATTCGGATTGTCAATTAGACATGAGTAAAGCCATACTTTACTCAGTTCTGATATTGAGGTTTCAAAGTATTCATTTGAAATAGGTATCATTTTTGGTTTACTAGTAGTACCGCTTGTCATATTGTACATAAGTGGTCTGCCCGGAAAAAGAATATTTTCCTCTCCATTAATTATCCTGTCTATATATGGCCTATGGCCTTCAAAATCTCTTATTGGAACATTTTTTATATAATCTTCGAAAGTATTAATCCTGTCAAAATTGTGGTCTTTTCCAAAAGCTGTGTCTTTGTTATTTTCTATGATGGATTTTAAAAGTACTTCCTGAACAGCAAAAGGACTTTTTGTCTGATCAATAAATTTCTTATATAGTTTTTTACTTACCAATGTTAATAAGAATTTCCTAAACCATGGTTTATCTGATAATCCCATTTTTAACTCCTCACTTTTTTTTTAGAATTCATATTATGTTAATTCTGTATATGCGTCAAGAAAATTTGTCACCAGGCAATTTGTGATGTTAAAGAAAATTAAGATTTCAGGCTGCATCACAGGCACGCAGGAAACTTCGGCTTAGCAGCAAAATGCTTGGATTCCGGGGGACGGGGCACCCGATCACTAAAACGATTCTTTACATATTTTCTTTTAGTTTAAATCTTCCAAACCGTTTTAGTGGCCGGGTGCGGATCTATCCTGCAAGTTATTATTCTTTTTTTTATTTCATGCAGATTTTACAAAACTGAAAATCAGTTTTTATCATTGTTGTGTAAAACAGTGGACAAGTGTATAAAAAATATTTAAATTAATACTACTAAAAGGAGATATATATGAGGAGTATTATTATTTTACTAATTGGTTTAGTATTGTTTCCAGTATATGCATTTTCTGGTGGAGGGCCTGAAAGTGAGTCAGTTGTTTTAACTTCCTCCGGGCTTGAGGAATTAGTAAATAATTCTTCAGAAGATTATATTTTAATTGATGTAAGGACAGCAGAGGAGTACGCATCCGGGCATATTCCGACTGCAATAAATATTCCTTATGATGTAATAGCTGATAATCTTCCGACAGAAAATAAGGACGCAAAAATAATTGTGTACTGCAGAAGCGGAAGAAGGTCCGGTATAGCTGATGGTACGCTTGAATCATTAGGTTATACAAATGTAATTGATTTTGGCGGTGTTTCCAACTGGGAAAGCGAACTGGCTACTGATTAGCATGTATTTCTAAACAGAACTGCTAATTTATACTATTTCAAATAATATAAATAGGATATAGATTTACACCGATTTTAAATTATACTATTTAAATTTTGCATTTTCGTATTAACAAAAATGTTGCTTCCTATAAAGATTTACACAGATTATTATGTTTATATCAAGTATTAATTAAGGCAGTTTTATTCTTTATAGTTATTACAGGATTGGTATATAACCGGAACAGACGCATTTAGAGTCTATGTGTTTTTCTTACCCTGTGTAAGCATTTATTATTTCATCTATCTTCTTATTGGTTTCTTCATTTACTATTTTTTTATCCGGATTGGCTTCGAACCAGTCCAGGGTCCTTTTAATTCCTTTATTAAAAGGTATGCTTGCATTAAAGCCGGGCACAAAGGTTTTTATTTTTGTATTGTCAAAAATAACGCTCACTGCTTTATCTCCGGGCAGACTGCATGCAAGATGTTCATCAAACTTTCCTATAAAATCCGATGCAATGTGGATAATGTCCGCTTTAACACCTGCGGCAGCAGCAACATCTTCATAAATCTGGTTCCAGGTTAGAATTTCATCCGATGTAATATGAAAAGCA
>SDBV01003092.1_pt1 | contig 24777 bp, 36 predicted proteins | sample 2277081 | NCBI WGS metagenome assembly SDBV01 (sample SAMN10402039, study PRJNA504765) | marine sediment metagenome | isolation source: marine sediment core GS10_PC15, 223 cmbsf | place: Arctic Ocean: Southern Knipovich Ridge | collected 2010 | reverse complement strand
GAATTGTTTTCGGCGGAAGCCGTGCCAAGCGCGACAAAACTTAAGTCGCTGTGTTTTTGCAGTGGCCTTACGTAAAGATAATCGCTCGCGCCGCCACCCCATCCGTTGCGATCGAGCGCGTAAACATCGACTTTTACGAATCTTGAAATGAGGTCGGCAAAAAACAGCCTCATCCATACCTTGCCACCCTCAGCCGGTACCCTTATCCGCGCATCGGCGACAAGTCTGCCGAAGGGGTCGGTTGCCATGGCGACAACGGTGCATTCTTTCGGTTCGTAGAATAGGCCGCGTACGTTCATTGAGATTTCGACGGTGTCGTTTGCGTTTATAAGATATTTTGAGAATTTCAGATCGGATACTTCCGGCCAACCTTCGATGTCGAGGACTTTGGTGTGCCATTCTTCGGTTCGGAGTTTTTTGTCCAGAAGCCAGATGTCGAGGAAGTGCTTGCCCGGACCTACGGGAATGGGCACATGATAAGAAGTGGCGCCTTTCTTAAAGGGCCGTTTTCGGATGAGGTATGCCGGGCTTTTGCCCATGCCGGGAGTTCTTATCTGGAACCGCACAAAGTAGTCTTTGCCGGCCGGAGTGTTTAGATAGATAATATGCGGAACTAAAACTGACCTATGGGCGGCCTCAACCATGTATTGCAGGTGGTCGGTCATTATGAACGGGGGTACCTCGTCCTCGTCGGGCCTGGGAGCACCCATTTGCTCGATCTTTGATATGGAGATTTTTGGTGCGCCTCTGGCCGCCCACCTGAGCGCTCTGGCTGCAAGCGAATAGTAGTTTTCAAAAAAGGTGGGTTTGGCTTCTGTGGTGCGGACGATCGGCGGCAATGCGAAATGTGACTCGGGCGCTTTTCCTTTGAAGGTCAGCCGAACGACTTTACCTTTGCCAATGAGTGATGTGTTAACAATTCCCTCGGTTCCGTTTTGCCATTCGGGTGTGAGCGATGCGCCCAAACCGTTGGTTAGGTATGCTGCACCGTCCGCGGGTTGTTGTTCCGTAGTGAATTCATCAAATTGTGGCGAAGGATTTTTATCGTACTGGAACAAGACAAGTCCCGCGCCTTGGCGTACCTTTTCAACAATTGCTGAAACGATATCCTCAGGCAGCGGCGACGATTCAAAATTGGCAGCCACTATGAGGTCGTATTCGTTTGCAAGCAGTTCTCTCAATCGTTGATCATCAGATTCGGAGGAGGACAGAGGGGCCACATCGAAATCGAGTTGGATTCTTGCGGCAAGTTCAACGGTGTCGCTCAGAGTGGAATACGGCGCTATGAAAAGGGTTTTTATTGGTCCTCCTGACAGGGGTATAGCCATTGGAAAGAGAGGGTATGTATTGTTTGTGGTTAGGCGGTCGATGTCGGAAAAGACGTGCGGTTCCTTGCACTGAGCGAGGGTCGCCAGTGAGCACAATAACATGGCCGTAACTAGTCGTTTCATTAACGGATCTCCGCTAAGGCTTCGCGCCAGAATAACGTAAGTATTCGTTAAGGCCGTAGTATTTTCTGACAAGGCCCGCAAGAAAAGGGACAAACACGTCTTCGCTCGAAGACTCGCTTCGCTGCGTCAGTCCTTTTTTTGCTCGGTTTTCTGTGTCCTCACGCGGGATAAACGAATATTTACGAAATAATTTCAGAGTTTGCCTTCTTCTCCGCGAAATATGCGCTGAATGTTTGTCCTGTGTTTTATGACGACAAGTAAGGCTATGATTGTTACTACAGTGCGTAAGGGCCATGAGTTGGGCATGGCGTGTATGGCGATTGTGAATGCTACGGTGGCCAATACTGAGCCCGCGCTCACCATTCGAGTGAGGAGTACTACGACTATGAAAGCGCCTAGCGCTATCAGGACGGCGGTGGGGCATAGTCCGAGGAATGCTCCCAGGCTTGTGGCTACGCCTTTGCCGCCTTTGAACTTTACGAATATGGACAGCATATGACCCATGATGGCTGCTACGCCACATGCGAGCGGGGCGTATTCCCAGGCGCTCATTCTCGAAACGAGTAATACGGGAACCAGTCCTTTTGCTACGTCGACGGCCAGTGCCGCGGCCCCACACTTCTTTCCGAGGGTGCGCATGGTGTTTGTTGCGCCGATGTTTTTGCTGCCGTGTTCGCGGATGTCTATCCCGCGCAGTTTAAGGCCAAGCCACAGGCCGGTAGGGACTGAGCCTAGCAGATAGGAAATGATTATCGCCAAAACAATCATTTCTTGGGTTTCCCCTCACGGAGTTCTATTTTGATGGGAACTCCTTTCAGTCCATACTGCTCCCGCAGGCGGTTTTCAATGAAGCGTATGTAGCTGAAGTGGAAGAGGCGTTTCTGATTGACAAATAAGACAAATGTCGTAGGTTTTACATCGGTTTGTGTGGCGTATAGGATTTTGGCGCTTTTGCCTTTTGTGGTTGGCGGTTTATGTTTTGCGCGGACGTCGTCCATGAACTTATTCAAGTCAGAGGTCGATATTCTTTTCCTGGTTTCCTCGGCCACTTTGTCGATGAACTCGAAAGTTTTGAAGAGGCGTTGCCTGCTGACGTTGGAGATTGTGATAATAGGCGCCCATTTCAGAAACGGCGCTTTGAGGTCCATTTGGTCGAAGAGTTCTTTTAAGCGGCCCTTTTTGTCCTCGACCAAGTCCCACTTTGTCCATACGAGTATCACGCCGACTCCGTTTTCGACGACGTAATTCATTATTCGCTTGTCCTGTTCGGACAGGTCGTCGGTTCCGTCCATCATAAGCAGGCACACGTTCGCGCGGCGCACCGCACGGAGTGAACGGCTTACGCTGAAGTGCTCGACATGCTGCTTAATGCCCGCTTTTTTGCGCAGTCCTGCGGTGTCAATGAGCAGGTAGTGCTTGTCGTTCCACACGAAGTCGATGTCTATTGCGTCTCGCGTTGTTCCTGGAGTTGGATCGACAATGGTGCGGTTTTCATTCAGGATAGCGTTTATGAAGGAACTTTTGCCGACGTTTGGTTTGCCTATTACGGCCACCTTGGTGACTCCGGGTTCCTCACTTTCCTCATCGGCGTCATCCGTTTGAGCGGTGGAAGCTTCGGGCAATTCTTTTACGATTAGGTCCAGAAGATCGCTTGTTCCCAGTCCGTGTCCTGAGGAAATGGCCATTGGTTCGGCTATTCCGAGCGAATGAAACTCGTGTCGGTTGACTTCCATGTTTGGGTTGTCCAACTTATTTACAGCCAGGACGACTTTTTTGCCGAGTTTGAACAACTCCTCGCACATAATTTTGTCAACGCGTGTGATTTCCTGTTGTCCGTCTACCACGAAGACAATTACGTCCGCCTCTTTGAGCGCTTCCCTGACCTGTTCCTGCATTTTTTCAATAATGGAGTCCTTGGGTTTTTCTACTATGCCGCCGGTGTCCACGACACGGAATTGACGTCCGTTCCATTCTGCCTCGCCATAGAACCTGTCGCGCGTAATGCCTTCGATATTGTGTACTATTGCGCGCTGTTTCCCGATGATCCTGTTGAACAACGTTGATTTTCCGACATTTGGGCGGCCGCATATTGCTACCAAGGGAGTTTTTCGTTTCCGTGCCATTACGTTCTGTCCTCATTGCCAACTTGTCTCGAACCGATGTACATGTAATCCGCAAAGGATATCACAGACACGACCAGGGTAGTCATCAGTAGTGGATAAGAGAAACTGAGGTCGAGTAGGACAGCCACGATAGAACTCATTTGCAGTACGGTGTTCAGTTTGCCTAGAATTCTGGGCCTGACCCGGACTGGTCCGAAATATTCGTTCACCAAGTATGCTCCTATAGTTATGATTCCGTCCCGGCCGACAAATATCACCGGCAGCCATGCGGGTACCTGTGTTTTGAACTGGTCGTTTGCCGCCAGGAAAATGAAGGCCACGTTTATGAGTAGTTTGTCCGCCAGCGGATCGAGTATCGCGCCGAGTTTTGTTTTCTGGTCATAGGCGCGCGCCACGAAACCGTCCAAAGCGTCGGAAAGTGCCGCAATCAGAAACACCATCAGGGCTGAAACCCGTATCCAGGGCATCTCTGGCCTGTAGGCCAGTATTAATGCGGCCAAAACGGGGACAAGCACGAGGCGAGCGAGCGTAATGCGATTAGCCAGAGTCACTGGTCTACCTTTCGGGCATTGATAACAAAGGACTTATGGCTTTTGGTGCCTACCGGTGCCTATATTTGGGCATTTTCAGTAGTTTTTCTATCGAATATATCGGCGAATTTTTGGGCTAGGTCGTGCGCTGCTGATTTGCGTACCCTGCGGTATGCTTGAATCGCCTCGGAACTGTGTCCGGTAATTCTGCGCACCAGGGCGTGGTCTGCCCCTGCGTCGTAGAGTTCGCTTACGAGTAACTGTCTGAAGGTCTTTGTAGAGATTTTGAATCCGTATTTTTTGGATGCCTTGTGTAGATTGCTGGCAGCGTGTCCCGGGTGGAGTTCTTTACCTTTTCGGTCGGTGAATACGTATGCGTTTTCCGATTTTCTTTGGGATTGAATGACCTTGACGGCCTGTTGTGAGAGTGCGACTGCAACGAATTCCCCTGTTTTGATTTGTCTAAAATGGGCGAAGGATTGTCCGTTTTCGATGTGTATCTCGTCCCATTTGAGGCGGCAGGCGTCTGATATCCGGCATCCTGTGTATGACAGGAATCGAAGAATGTCCGCATATTTATTATGTTTTTCGGCAAGGATTCGCAAGAATTCGCGAGCATCTTCGAGGGCTATTGGTTCATAGTCGCGGGCGGGTTCTTTGACGCGAGGCCATTTTCTTATAGGGATAACGTCGATAAGTCCGGATTCGTACGCGGCTTTTGTGGTTGAGCGAAGGTTTGCGATATGCGTGTTCTTTGTGCTTGGCGCCAGGTGTTTAGCCTCGACAATCCATTTATCGATAAGATGCCCGTTTTGTTCGAGGTCGATTATGGTATGTACATTATTTTTGCCAAACCACATTAACATGCTGGTTAGGCGTCTTCGCGTTTCGTGGCGTGTCTGGTCGGTACATCCTCGTGCGGCCATTGACACGTCGATGTACCAGTCGGCGAGAGCTTGTAGTGTTGGGTTTCCTCCGGTGAGGTTTCGCTTGGCTTTGCTATTTACTTGCTGTTCGATTGCGGGCATGTCTGCGCACCATTGTTTGTATGCCAGTTCTGCCTCGTTGGGGTCCGTCGTTCCGAGGGAGATGCGTTTCCTGACTTTACGTCCACCGTCGCTCATGTAGAGGTCAACGAAGAAGCGCCCGTCCTTTTTTTTTCTTAGTGTTGGCATTAAACCTCCCTTCCGGAAGCCGGTAAAACGGTCGAAAACTAGCGACTTTTTAGTAGTTGCGAGCCAGCAAACCTACCAGCAAACCTACCAGCAAACGGGTCAGCAAAAAGTCAGCAAAAAGTCAGCAAAGGGGTCAGCAAACGGTCAGCAAACGCCCGCGTCGCAACCCTAGGCTCTGAAAGGGGTTGTGAAGGAACGAGCCAGCAAGCGGTCATCAAGCGGGTCAGCAAGAGGTCAGCCTTTCTTATTCTTATACTTATTCTTATACTTAAAATAGGGTGGGTAACACCTTCAATCCCAACAACGATTTTGCTGGAGGCTCGCGCGTTCCAGCATTCCCGAACGTTGCCCTTAAGTTTTACTGCCATTCTTTGAAACCTCGAATAATTATGTTTTTCTCAATTGCATGAGTTGAGTATAGATGAGGCGATGATAATGGCTAAGGCAATGGGTATCGCCGCCAGGAACATCTGAATGGCCGATATGCCCAGGCAGCCCGCTATTCCCATTGCGGCGTTTTTCGCGTCGTCGGATATTAAGGGTTGACGGACGGTCTGCCCCCTTTGGAACAAGCACGCGACCTCATTAGCCTCTCTCGTCACTTCCCGGCCTTCTTTTTCCTGCCTGTCTCTCATTTCCCAGAAAGCTTGTAGCTGTTTCGTTTTTTCCTCCACCGACACGTTTTTTTGATTGCGAATTGCACGTTCGAGGTATTCGTCGTGGTAATAAAGGCTGGCTCTAAGGTCTTCTATTGTCATCTGTCCAGGATCTAAGACTTCCGCTATCGTGTCATCATGGGCGCGGAAAACGTACTCACAATAGCAACATCTCATATTGCGGTTAATGTCTTCTTCTTTGACGCTAAGCTTGCCGTTGCAGTTTGGGCAAGTAAGGGTAATCATGGTGTGGGCCTCTTTACCTTTGGAGTGAAGGCCTTTGTCTCACGGAGACTAGACTTTTGTCCCATGTCCTTGGGATTTTGTCCCATGGTGATATAGTTTGGTGTCAAGGAACCATTCCTTGCTGCCGATAGATTGAGTGTTAGTTCTTCCATTGGGTTGCGACAGGTTTTTTTGCTTTTGGGGGTCAATTGGGATGAATGACGCATTACTTTCTGCTTTTTCTTTTTGTTTTTCCGCCGGCCGAGACGATGTACGCCTTCAGCGCCTTGCTCGAAGTCTCGAAGAAAGTGACCAGTTCCTCGACGCGGACATCGATGTGGAGGTCCTGGCATCCAATGATATCGGCAGTAGACCTGAATTTTCTAGCCAGCACGCATAATGCGTCCTCTGGTGCTTGTTTTCCATATGACACGGCGCCCTCTGCTACCTTCGCGCCTCGTTCGGATTCCTTTATGAGTCCTTCGAGCGCGCGCATTCCTATAGCGTGCATCGACATTGATTTGCCCCGCTCAAATCTGCTATAGGACAATATGCCTACCTCTATCAGGCCCGCAAGTTTTTCCTGGCTCATATGATTCTTTAATCGCCATTCCTTTGCTTCTTCTTTTGTGATTCGCAACTTGCATCTCCCATACCTCTTTTTCCATATTCAAAAAACGCTAAAACGGCCCCTGCATATTCCTTACTATGTATTGTAAGCCATATCTCATTGTATGTCAAGTGATTAGGCATGATGTATTGCGCAAGAAAAAAAGTATTGACAAATTATCTTAGATTGCATATAATGTTCATTACATTTTACGACTAGCGGCGATAGTATCGGAGAAATTATGAAAAACTTAACATTAGCCCTTCAAATAAAAGAGTTTAGGAAACGGCGGGGGTGGACGCAGCGGGAATTCGCACGGCGAACAGGGGTGCATAACACCACGCTAGCCAGTATTCCTGCGGGAAATAATCACAATATAAGCGTAGAAACGGCGAAGCGACTCGGGTCAGTAATGCGCCGTTCCTGGAAGGCGCTAATAGACCTGCCTCTCCGATGACTGCGACGCCGAACAATGCTGTTTCGGGCGCGAGTATGAACCGGTTTAACTTGGGAGGACTGTTTTTATGAGCGAGACACTATCATCCTGTTTTAAGAATGTTTTTTCAAAATTCCTGTCCGTCGATGACCTTCATCGTCTTTCGTCGTGTCTCCAAAAGACCCATGAAGTCCTTCTGCCGTACATGTCCGAGCCGGAGGTTGGGGGCCGACCAATGAGCATCGCAAAACTACGAGAACAGACCGACAGGATGATATCTCCCGGTGCTTTAGGACGACATTATCAGCTGCACGATACGCTCTTGACGATGGTCCTGGAAATACGCGGCGGCGGTGGGCTGGACCCTGATGTTGGTCGCGACCTAGAGCCAGAGTGGGTTGAATGGCACACCGAGTATATTGAATGGTCGAAACAAACAAGGGGAGTCGTCGCCTTTCTTTCCGACGCACTTACGGACGCGCAAACCAGGTTGGATGCATTAGAAGGGCAATCCGCGAGCCGTAATGCTGATTCTGTCAAGCCATCCGCATATACAAAACTCATTAGCGAGAACGACAACCTCAAGCAGGCAAACGAGAAGTTGCGCGAACAAAGCAGGCATCCGTACATGGAGTTGGCAGAAGGCTTGCGCAGAATAGCGAACGTCGACTTTAACGGAACAACGACCAGCGGTGTTGTTGAGCCTGAATTCCTATTGTTAAAAGAGGTCGCTGGCCTTTTGGAGGATATGGCTCCATGTCCCAAATGAGCGCGACATTAAATCAGGCGGCGTCGGGGGCAGGAATCAGCCGTTATCGACTTAACCAGTTGGTGGGTCTTGGTTTGGTTAGGACCTGGCGCACGAAACGTAACGGCTGGCGGATGTGCGACCCGCAGGAGGTATTTGGGGCGATAGAGCGTCTGAAGGCGGGGGTGAGTCCGTCGGGCAAGGACGATGCTTATCTTGCTCATGGCCGGAAGATACGTCAGGAGGTGAAGCAAAGACGAGAAAGCGCCGGTCGGGGTTGATGCCCGGCCAGCGCTCACACATGAAACAAAACTAACAACAAAAGAAGGGTATCAGAAATCATGGCAGAAGACAACAAAACTATTCAGCAGATATTAGACGAGTCTAAAGCCTCATCTTCCGCGCCGGGTAGCGCCCCGGCGCCTGCACCGGCCCCTGTAGTCGAATCGGAGGATACTCCCCATTTCGACGGCTACGTACAGCAGGGGCCGGTCGCGACATTTGTTGGTGTAGGCGATTACGAAGCGCAAATTCGGGAAATCCGTGTGGACTTTGTGGCGATTGTGGAAAGCGGCGAGAAGGCGCGTATGACGGCGACCATAACGAACATTACGCCCGAGCAGGTTATTCCGTACATCCGTAGCTTTGTCGAAAAGGCGGAGTTTTACCAGGACCTTGTACAGCGTGGCGGTTGGAATAACAGCCCTTCGGTGACTGGCCCGGTACGCGGAATTGTACTTGAGAACCAAAACCGGCTGACCTTTATGACGAAGTCGCCAGAAGGCAAGAGCGTGAAGGTGGTGATTTACGCCAAGACGACCGACGAGCGCAAATCGATGGAAGAGGCCGTCAACGAAATACTGGCACTCGGCACCTTGTCCGAGTCGAATCGCGTCGAACTTGCGGACGCCTGGGTTGAGAGCACGACGGCGAGTCTTGTTTTGGAAGCCGACGAGGCATTTGACATTCAGTATCGTCCGAATAACAAAGACAAAGGGCAGGGTTATTTTGTGTCTATAGGGGGTGCGTGATGAAGAATGAAGGGCGAAGTACGAAGTGCGTAGTACAAAATCAGAAAGAAAAAGTATATCTGTTTACGAAAAGCGAGCTTCGTAACGTTATTCGTACGGTTATGGAGCGGGCACACGAAAGGGGCCGTCGTTGCGAGAGAGCAGTTGCAGACAGCGAACATGTTTGTAGGCAGCAGATGCGTTACCAAGAACAAGAGGGCGATGACGCCCTATCCGAATGTGACTTCGCCTTCGAGGCGGCAGAAAAAGTATTTGCAATCAAGGCGGCAGAAGAAGGGGAGGGCGATTCCAATGGATAAGGCACGATTATTGGTACTTGACGTTGAGACTTACAAGCCTCGCAGCACAGCTTTGTTGCAGTTAATGCGCAACGAGGCTGCAGGTGCGAAGAAGGCTGGCAACTATAAGCAAGAGACCTGGGACGCTAAGGCGGGCGAACGCGCCGCGAAGGCCGAAGAGAAGGCCGCGACGGACATAGCGTTTGCTGAGCCCTTAATGGTTGCTTGCGCCGCTGACGACAACCATTTTCACTACGATATATTCGACCCGAACCTGGAGACAATGGTGCTTGAGCAGTTGGTCTATACATTGGACGAGCTTACCGGTCCCGATACGGTTTGGATTGGCCACAACGTACTGAAATTCGATTTCCCTCTTCTTCTGAACTGTTGGCGCCGTAATCGCATCACGCCTCCTGAGCATTTCCCAAGGCTTAGGGGTGGCTATTTCAAAGGCCGCGTGTACGACACGATGAAAGAGTTTCCCAACAAGACCGGTTACATCAGCCTTTCGACAGCGTGCGCGATATTGGGCGTGGACGGCGCGAAGTCTGTTTGTTGGAACGGCATACCGATAACGGGCGCCGACGTAGGGCGTCTTTACGATGCGGGCATGTTCGACCTTCTTGTTGAGTACGGCAATAGCGACGTTACTGTTGAGAAGGCGCTTTATATGGCGATGACGTGCGGTGACAGCTACGGGACTTACGACACCTTTCAGGATACCCGTACTAAGGTGCGTGAGATTGTCGGCACGGAAGGCCTTGCAGACGACGCGAAATACCTTCTGATAGTGGCGACACTGAAACTGGCCGGATTGGCATAAAGTTAAAAGTTAGAAGTGTGAAGTGTGAAGGGAGAAAAAGCGATGAAACAGATTGGCGTAAAGGTTTTTTGGACCATGTAGGACATGAAGAACATGAAGAAAAAAGGAGAAAGAATTATGAACCAGAAAGCAGGAGAAACCACCGGCAAGGTCGCTGAGAAACCACTAACAACGCTTGAATGTGAGTTGGGTGATTTAGCGACCATCATCAATCGCCTTGACGATAAGTTTGAGGCGCTTACCGCGAGGCTGGAGCCTGTGTTGTCGCCATCGTCTCCACCAGGACCTGACGAGGCGCCGTCAGAAGAGCTAGGCGTTTTGCGAGCACAGCAGATTAGGGTTGAAAGGCAGAAATTGGAGTGCCTTGAATACTGCATGGACCAAGTAGGAGACAGATTGCAGGTCTGATACCACGCCTAAGAAGGGCTACTGAATAAGCAGGGAGAACATACCAGCGCCAGAGGGCCGGGGCGCTAATACCGGCCCAGTTTGGACAAGATTTAGAACGAGAAGGGGGCAGTTATGACAGAGCGAGCGAGAATACTTGGGATGCGGTTCAAGAACGTGAAATGCGTTAGCGAATTTGCGATAGACGATGTTGGCGACATTGTGGAGATACGCGGGGAAGCTGGGCAGGGTAAGTCCGCTGTGCTCCATGCAATCTACGGTGCGCTTTATGGTCTTGACCCTCGGATGGTGAAACTTGGCGCGGATAAGGCCGAGATCCAGATAGACATGTCGAACCTGACGCTGAAGCGGATTGTTGCGGCCGACGGTAGTAGCGACCGGGTTATGGTGACCGGCAAAGACGGTGGTGCGACCGAAGAAGGCACTAAAGCCAAGGCGATATTGCGTCAGATATGTGGGCGTAGCGCCTTTAATCCGATAGCGTGGGTGCTTTTGAGCGGCGGCGAAGGCGAGGGACTTACTGAGCGGTGCCGTCAACAACGGGACATGCTTCTTGCCGCGCTTCCCGTGAACCTGACAGGCAAAGAGGTATCGGCGATTGTGCAGTCTCTTGGCGACCAGTATACGGCCGCATTGGCTGAGGTGAATCTTGACGGCGTGGACTATGACCAGAATGCGTTTCTGGTCTGCCTCTCCCTTTCGAAGGCATGTTACGAGTTCCGTCATGGCCAGAATGTGCTGACGAAGCAAGCTAAGGCGACCTTGGATAACAATCCGATTCCGGTGCGTAAGGCGCCCGATGCGAGTCTTGAAGAGTGCCGGCAAGTCGAAACACAGAGGCTTGAGGGATTTCATTCCGCCAAGGCTCAGCTGGAGGGGTTTGAGGGCCGTAAGACGCATCTCGACAAACTCCAGAAAGAGCACAAAGCCGACGAGGTTCCTCTTGCCGAAGAAGTTATCAACAGCACGATGTTGACATACAACAAGGCAATGAGGGCCGCTGAACAACGGATTGTGGAGCTTGAAGCCGAACTTACGACCCAGCGCTCCGAATATGCAAAGGCATCCGCAGGGCATCGTAAAGGCGAAGAGAAACAGGCGAGTCGCAAGACGTGGGTTTCCCGCGCAAAAGACATTGCCGAATTACAGTCGTCGTTAGGTCAAGAAGTTTTGTCGGTCGACCTTGCCGCGCTTCAAAAGGCGCACACTGACGCAAGTTTGAATATGCAGGCGCGTAGAGAGCAGGACGCTCATGACAATGCCGAGGCGGTGTACGACGCAGCGCAAGGTCGTAGTGATGCGTTTACGCGGCTTATCGGGCTATTCAAAGACGAGTTGCCCAAGGCGTTGATATCCCAGGCCGACCTCGGCGTCGAGGGCTTGTCTGTTGACGACGATGGCGTGTATGTGGGCGGGATACCTGTTCATCAGATGGGTACCTCCGCTCAAATCGAGACGGGGGTGAATGTTGGTTGGGCATTGAATGGTAAATGCGGTTTCCAGTGCGTCGACCGTGCGGAGTCCTTGGGCCGTAAAGACCGTCTTGCTCTGGTTGCTGCTGCGAAGGCGAAGGGTTTGCAGTTGTGGATGACGATTGTTGATTCGGATGCCGAGCCGGGGGCGGGGACGATTGTAATGCGCGCAGGCGCGCAAGTTGAGAGTTGATAGTTGAGAGTTGAAAGTTGAGAGCGGGGAGTGGGACGGACATGGACTTTCATGGACGTGCATGAACTGACACGGACTAAGAGGAGAGTGTAATGTTGCAATTTCGTTCGCCAGACCGCCACTTGTGCAGGCCTGAGGAGCATGTGGACCAGGTAGAGGAACCTGACGATGAGAAAGGGGTAGATATGTGTGCATTTCCGACGGAGCTGAAAGACATTCCTCTTGATAGGCATGTTGGTTCGTCGCAGCCTCGTTGTCCTTTTTGTGGAGAGTGGCCTTCTTTTTGTGCTCCTGAAGATTCTGAAGTACAGAGGGCGTCGTGTGGTGCGTGTCATGAGCACTTTGACATTCAGATGACGCTGGTGGTGACGATCCGGGATGTGAGTCAACCTGAACGGCTTTGTACGACGTGGAAGGATGCGGACCATTTGGTTCGGGTTTGCAAGTACTTAAGAAGTGAAATAGAAAGATGGTCGGTGCTGCGCAATCGGCTTTTGAAGAAAGTGTGAAGTACGAAAGATAACAGTCGCAGGGTGGTGTAATTGGCAACATGCCGGTTTCATAAGCCGGGCGCTATGGGTTCGAATCCCCTCCCTGCTACCAATACTTTTTAACCACGGAGTTCACGGAGACACGGAGAAGAATAAGATTTTTTCCCGCAGAGGCGCAGAGGAAGAAGGCGATGAAAATCGAGAAGAAAAAAGTTAACGATGCGGCGGCGGCTGTTCTTGAGGCGGTCGGAGAGAATCCAGAGACAGAGTGTGAAGCGGACAGCGGGGACGAGATCCGGCACAAGAAGGTTCATAGGGACCTGAAGCATGAATTCACAGAGAGCGAGCTTCTTGAAATAGGGCGAGAATCAGCCCGCGCAGTTCAGAAAATAAACATGCTTCAGGCCCAGAAAAAGACATTTAACGACGAGATTAAGGCGCGAATATCGGAGAACGAAGCCGTCCTTCGTGACTCATCCCGGTTGATACGAAATGGCTACGAGTTACGCGATACCGAGTGTGAGGAAATCACGAACTTCATGCAAGGGACATTGACTGTCATCCGCATGGACACCGGAGAGATTGAGATTGAACGGCCACTCGAAGAATGGGAACGGCAGATGGAGATACAAGCCGCTACCGACGAGGAGGAATCCGACGACGGCGAAAAGGATGAGCCCAAAGAAGGCGCTGAGGAAACGAGCGAAACAGAGAGGGGCGAACATGAGTAATTCATCTCGAACGGGAGGGTTCACGCCCAGGGAGTCCAGGACGACGATTTATGTTCTTTGGACGACATTGATTGTTCTAGCTTTGTGTCTTCTGATTGTATTGGCGCCTTATGTACTTAAGATTTGGGTGCTTTTGAAGATAGGGAATGCGCTTGACAGGGGAGGCAGCGCGGAAATAATCACCACAGGGGCACAGGGTTCCCATAGGGAAGAACCTGTAGAAAATGAGGACACGCCTTTTATTGTGTTCAACGAAGAACCTGCGCCGGAAATCTTGGCGTATGTGAAAGGGAATAACCCGTATGTGTTGGTGATTACGGAAATTCCGATTCTAACAACTATTAGATTTGAGGTCTCCGTGAAGGTTGCCCTTGATGTTGATGACGACGGATTTGTGACTAGATTGGTGATTGTCGAAAGAAAAGGAGAACGAGCCGATGTCTATTTTGAGAGACGCGATTGAGTATTTGTTTAAGAGGGGCGAGGAGCGGACGCAGCTATGGGAGCTGCATAGGGGCAGGAAAGAAGTCAAGAAGGTGGTGACGCTTGCCGACGGGACCGGGGACGTTAAAGGCGAGATTAAGACGTTTCCTGTCATGCCGAGGCCTTGCGTTCCGAAATGTAAGAGTGCGGCGAGTTTTGGTGCTTATCTGTCCTGTGTTAAGGGCTCACGGCCGGCACGAAGATGACCTTCGAGCACAGCGACTCCAAAGGCTCCTCGACGGCGACCGAGAGTTTTATCAAGTTCACGGTCAAGGATATCGACAAGACCGGGGACGTCAAGAGCAAGGCGCGTCATACGAGCATACCCGCTCGCTGGACCTGGGCTGGTCGTATTTACGACGAGCCCGATTTCCATAATCACTACACGATGGAATTCGAGATGGTTGTGGAGCAATACGGAGACGGCGTAAATATGCTTCTTCGCCCGGTCAATCACTTGGAGGTGTTCAATCTCTTGCGTAAAGATATGAGCGAACACCTCAGTAGCAAGCTTCCTAAAGGATTCGCGTTGATAGAAGGAGCTACGGCCAGCTTGTTGTCATAGCGCGAAAGGATGGGCGGGTCTTGCGGCCCGCCTATTTGATTTATGCCATATTGGGTAGCGTGGACTCGTAAGAACAATTTCAGCAAGCGCGGTTTTCTGGCAGATAGTTTTTCCGCCGAAGATGGTGCGTCGATGGTTGAGTTTCGGAAAAGCCAGAATCCTGGCGACCATCGCGACGAGTATTACTGGTTGGTTGAATTGCCGCCGAACCTGAAAGAAGTACGTGTCAAAGAGAAGAATCAATAGGCCCGACGTTCCCTTTTTTGGGCTTTTTATAATGGACTATTTTGGAGAGATTACATTGCAGCAATGTTCATTTAGTTCACGTTACGTGTGGTTTGAGGCGTTATGCCGGGGGATGATAATGCGTAAGACCTTCTTCATCCCTGGCGACCTGCGCGCGTACGCGGCGTTGCTTGGGGTGCCCCGTGAAGCGCAGGAATCCACGGCACGGGTTTATAGCCCTCACTTCACAGAGCTTGAGAATCACGGTGTATTTTCCCGTTGGCGCGACATCAGGGACGGCGTCCATCCCCGACTGAAGGTTCCTGTGGATTTTTGTCCAGGCCTTAATGGTGACGCGATAGTGAGCCGCCGTCTTCTCCGCGAACACCTTGAGACTAAACACCTGTCAGAAGTCCGTAGTATGGCCGGCAAAAAAGGGGCGAAAGCCAGTAATCGCGTCCAACGCGCCATGCGGCAAAAGGGTCAGCAAAGCGACCAGCAAACGGGTCAGCAAAAAGTCAGCAAAAAGCCAGCAAAGGGGTCAGCAAACGGACACGAGCCAAGCCCGTGCGGCCCAGAGGTTTGCGACGGAGTGAGTCAGCAAGGGGGTCAGCAAGAAGCCAGCCTTTCTTCAACTTCAACTTATCCTTGTAATAAGGGCAGTAGCCACCTCAACGCCAACAACGAATTTGCTGAAGAGAAGCTCAAGCTTTTTACCCATTCCATTGTCCGGATTACGGGCAACGACAAATTTGAGCGGCCTGGCCACCAGAAGCGGATATCCAAGATACTGAAGCACCCATCCGGTACCCAGGAATTATCCACCTTGCTTGACGACGTTGAGAAGCGAATCGACCCCAGGACGGCGCGCGGTCGCGGGGACGACGCGATACGTAATCCTGGCGGCTTCATTTCGACGGCCCTTTTACGCCTTCATGACGAACTTTACAAAACGGAGACTGAATGATGAGTGATACTGACGATTTAATAATCGACATAGACAAAGAGGTAGTAATCGGCATCGACGCCGACACTAGGAGGATTGCATATGCCGTCATCAATATCACGGGGACCCTTGAACGTTTTGGAACTGTCGCGCGCAGAGACAGCCGCGGACGATATGCGACGGACTACGTCGACAATATTTCTTCTCTTTTTGGTTTACTCGATAAGTCTTCCGGACGGGTGTTTCGGGTGTATGTGGAAGATTGCTTTCTTGCGTCGGGCGCTCAACAGAATGTTCGGACGCTTAAGTCGTTATGCCGGGTTACTGGTCAGATTGAGCTATTTGCGCATATGGCCGGTATCCAGAGGCCCGCCTTTGTTGAACCAGGTGACTGGCAGTTTCATGTGCTTGGTCAGACGGTCGACCGCGCGAAGTTGAAGGCGATGTCGATGGAGCATGCGCGAGAATTTACGGACGAAGAATTGACCGAGCATGAGGCAGATGCGATATGTATTGCTGACTATGCGTGGCGGAAAGAAGTAGGAAGTTTGAAGTACGAAGTATGAAAAGAAGAGAGATTAACGACATGAAAAAGAGGACTACGTTGATGTTTGTGGGTTCGATATATGAGGACGGTTACCGGGCTTGCCGGGAGGGGAAGATGCTTGCGGATTGTCCTTACGACGTTGAGCAGGCTGCTTGGGTTGTTTGGACTCAGGGTTATATCAGGGCTCATGAGCAGGGAGAGTAGAAGTACGAAGTTTGAAGTTTGAAGTATGAAGTACGAAGTACGAAGTACGAAGTTGGAAAAACACGGAGAAGAATGCATGGCTGATTATGGAAAAGAGCTTGTTTTGGATTTGCATAATTGCAACCCAACCCGATTCACGAGGCAAAGCATAAGAAAATACTTTAAGGCTGTGTGTGCTTTGATTGATATGGAGAGGTGCAAGCTTAGTTGGTGGGATGACTTGTACACGCCCGAGGCCGAGAAAGAGACCGAGGCCCATTTGGTGGGAACCTCGGCGGTGGCGGTTCAGTTCATTAAGACTAGCAATATCACGATCCACACGCTGGACATAATGCGTCGAGTGTATTTGAATCTTTTTTCCTGTAAAGAGTTTGACGAAACTCTCGTTACTGAATTTTCTGCGCGCTGGTTTCTAGGAGAAGTTGTGAATCAACAAACGATACGGAGGATATGATGAATGTTGTTTTTATAGTTCCTACGGGGATAGGCGCAGAGATAGGGGGTCATTCGGGAGATGCGACACCAGCGGCAAAACTATTGGCGGAATTGTGCGATACGCTTTTTGTCCACCCTAATGTCGTAAACGCGTCCGACATAAACGAGATGACCGAAAACATGTTTTACGTCGAAGGTTCGATACTCGATGGATTTCTTGAAGGCAAGCACGGCCTGGAATCAGTTTTTAGCAACAAGATACTTCTCGCGGCGAACAAATTGACACCGGAAATAGTAAACGCCGCATCAGCGGCACGGGCTACGATGGGCGCGGATATTGAGCTGCTTGAGTTTGATGCGCCAATCATCATGACCGCGACGGTGGTTGAAGGGGTTGCATCAGGAGATATCGAGGGCCTGGAAGAGGCAAAACGCCAGGTAGAGCAATATCGCTTCGACGTTCTTGTGGTCAACACTCCAATCGAGACGGATTCAGCGGACGTTATCGAATACTTATCGAAGGATGGTGGGACAAACATCTGGGGCGGCGTTGAGGCGAAGTTATCTAAGGCGATGTCTCAACGCCTCGGCGTGCCGGTAATCCACGCGCCAGTCGGGGATAGCCCTGCTTTCAAGAGCTTCAACGAAGAAGTTGACCCACGCAAAGCTGCGGAGATGGTATCAGTTTGTTATCTGCATTGCTGTCTGAAAGGTGGACACTTAGCGCCAAAGATGTCTCAAGACCTTCGGCGGGCTTATTGGAACACCGACATAGATTTTTTAGTAAGCCCAATTAATGTATTTGGCCGGCCCCATGCTGCGTGTCAACGGTTTGGCATTCCGGTAATAGCGGTTCGCGAAAACAAGACAGTACTGAACGACCCGATGCCCGCCGATTTCATTATCGCGGAAAATTACTTAGAGGCTGCGGGGATAATCTGCGCGAAACAGGCGGGCGTAACTCTTTCGTCTGTTCGTAGGCCATTAGGCAAGACGAAAAGGGTGAAGCCATGATATTTGAAGAAGGGTTCGGATTGCCACTTGGTTGGGCTCGTGTTCATACCCACCCTCATGGGGAGATTTGGGAGAACGCTAAGCGTGGTCTTGTTGTTCAGGCTTCGTTATCGAAGAAGTCTGATGGTAAGCGTTGGCTTCAGTTGGTGATATCTCGTCCGTACAAGTTGCCGGGCTTTAAGGATATGGCTTATGTGAAGCGTCATTTTTTGGGTGATGACCGTCGTGCCATCGAGGATTATCCTGATAGGGCGCATTCGGTTGCTGGTCGGGTTCGGGGGCGGACTTTGTTTAGTTGTTTGGATAAGGGGTGGTTGCCGGAACTTTGAGAGAAGAATTTTTTTGACAGGATTTACAAGATTGAAATGTAAAAAAGGAGAACGAGTTATGAATAATCAAGAACAGATTGTGGCACCTTCGGGCACTAATGTCGTTGGAAAAGATGTCGACAAAAAGTTAACCGAACTCGAATCAGAGATGCGGAAATTGGCACAAGTGACGACTGCGCTTTTAGAGGAATTCGAGATGTTTGTTGCGCATCTTGAGTTTGTCCTTATTCCGACGGAGTCATCTGACGAAAAGGCTGTGTCTGCCCCAGAAGAGCCGGCGCCAGCAACTGCACGAGCACTTCAAATTCGAGCCGAAAGGAGGACGCTGCAGAAACTCCGTGAAAATATGTCAGAAGTGTGCCTCCGGTTAGAAGCCTGATGTCCGCAGATTTCGCGGATGGCGCAGATAAGAAAACACGATGGGTAAAAAATTGAAGGTAAAAAATAAGAAAGAGTTCTCCCGCAGGGGCGCAGAGGCGCAGAGAGGAAGAAGGAAATGACGAATAGATGCGATAAAAGAGGCAGCATGGTGTATGGACTGCAATGTGCATGCGCTGATTGTGGATTTACTTGCCGTGAATCTTGCCCTATGACGGGAAGCGAGTGTGCGCGACGTGTACCTGTGGCTGTGTGTCTTCTGAAAGAGGAGCGGAAAATGAATCAATCTAACGGGTGTGACGAAATTGCGAGGGAACCGGAGCGTGAAACGGATGGTCGCCGGTCGCTTGATGAGGTTGGGGAATGGACAAAGGCTTTCCTGGAGCGTCATAACATCGAGCGGGGTCAGTATGTTTCCAACGAGCAACGCTTGCAATATTTGTCTGAATTTTTGAAGGCAGGTTTTCCTTTGAAATTGGAGTTCATTAGGACACCAAATCGAGATGATTTTGGGTATGTGGAACACCGGAGTTTTCAGGTTGTCAGTTGTCAGCCAAAGGGTTGGCCCGGCCTTGGTTTTGATTTGGGTGCGAGCGTTGATGAGGCGCTTGGTTTGCTTCGGATGATTATGAGCGGGGAAGTTCCGAGGGTGGTCGAGGTTGCGCGTTGTCGAACGGCGCTAGTTGTTGAGGCGCGTAAGGCTTTGAAGGTAGAGGTTCGTAGGTCAGGTGATGCGGAGATGAGTTTACCCGAAGAGTTTTAGACAGGATTTATAGGATTAACAAGATTGAGATTTCACCACAGAGGCACAGAGGACACAGAGAATGGCTGAAGAACATTGCGAATTATGGGTTGAGCGAGCGGCTTCTAATGAGTTTGATTTGCTGATGAGTCGTAGTGATGCGGAGGCTAAGGCTACTTGTACGATGTGTGAGGGGTGTGAGAATCGGACGTGTGAAGCGCGGCAGGAAACGAGTGTGAAGGCGTTGTCGGTGAAACAGCCTTGGGCGAATTTTATTGCGAGCGCGCAGAAGACAATCGAGACACGTAGTTGGGGTACGCCTTATCGCGGCGATTTATTGATAGCGTCCTTTAAGACGCCTGCTAAGCCTGGTCCTGCAGGTTGCGGAGTGGCTTTGGTGGAGTTGTTTGATTGCCGTCGGATGTTGCCGTCCGACGAAGAATCGGCGCTTTGTGAAGTGTATCCGGGGGCTTATGCCTGGCGGTTGCGTAACCTTCGTCCTTTGGAGCCCTTTCCTATACGTGGCGAGCAGGGGCTATATGACGCGGTAGTGCCCGAGGGCGGGTTTGTTCTGTTGAAGCAAACGGGTCTTTACGACAATACGATTTGTGAGCCGGATTGGCCGCCTGCAGGCCATAAGAAGATTAGTGATTCCGGGTTGCCTGAGATACAAGAGGAAATGTTTTGAAGTTAGAAGTTAGAAGTACGAAAAGAAGAAAGAATTTTTGACAGGATTACTGGTCTCCTGACGGAGCCCGATGATTAACAAGATTTTTTACCATGAAGAGCACGGAGAAGGGAGATAGGAATGAAAACTCGAAAGGCAATTAAGGACCCATATGGTGAGAGGTCGCTATATGTCATCGAATTCGGGCGCGAGAACTGGGATGACGACGAGTGCGAACCTTATAGGGGTGAAAACGGGGATGAGCATTTTGTTTTTCGTAGCTACAAAAAAGCGGTAGAGACCTTAGAACGACTGCAAAGGGAATTGCATCTTATTTGTCAGGCACTTGAATCCGAAGGTGTCGAGAAGTCGTTTTTTTTCGGCAAATACTATCGGATAGCGTTATACGGAAGGGCTGATTAGTCATGAACTGGCTTGAATTATTGATGATGGGGACGTTTTTTCTTTTGGCGATGATTGGTTGTGCTGCTTTGTTTGCTTGGGCCTGGGTTTGTTTTTGGCCTGGCTGCAAGGATAAGAAAATCGATACCGATACCGATACCGATAGCGATAGCGATGGGCTCATGAAGTGTGTGATGTGCGGTTTTCCTGCGGAACGCACTGAGGCGGGATTTATTTCTACAGGCGGGGTTGCTGGCGGCCGCACACTTTGTGCTGGTAACTACACGCGGACATTAGAGCCTGGAGTTGAGTTTGTGCTTTGCTTCCGTTGTTTTCATGCGGTTCAACACGATGCATTGATGGGGATTCGGCGCGCATATCCCGAGGGTCCCTTACCGGAAGAATCTCCTGGCACTCCAGATGTTTGCGTGAATTGTCAGAGATATCCCTCAATAGGCAACAACCGCGTATTCCTTCAATATATTGATGTGAAATATCCCGGCTTTGCTCATAAGATACACGTTGAATGGTGCGTTAGTGATACCGATATGGACAGAAAAGTCCCGTTGAATTCCCTTTGTCTTTGTTGTCACTGCGCGCTTGCTGCTTGTTACGAGACAGTCGAGTGGGCAGGGGAGGTATCTAAAGAGCATCCGGGACTTGGGATATTGATTACAAACGAAGCATTGCCTGCGCAGCTTGAGACGGCAGAAGAGAAGGCCGATAAGGCTTGGTTTAAGCGTGCGACGGGGAGTGAGAAGTGAGAGTATTTATCCGCAGATTACGCCGATTACGCGGATGAAAAAAACAAGAAAGAGTTTTTGACAGGATGACAGGATGGACAAGATTAAGAGATTAAGAGAATGCCCGCGCGCGAATTGGCGCGCGACCATTCGACTCTTTTTGATGAACGAGAAAGGGTAATTTGATGATGAGCAAGACTAAGGTTCATAAGATTAATTGGCTTGGTGGGCGTGGCGAGACTTGGAATCCTGTGACTGGTTGCACGCCGGTATCGCCTGGTTGTGACAATTGTTATGCGGCCCGGATGGCGCAGCGGCAAGGTGCGATGGCCGGGAGTGGAATGGTCTTTGTTGGGATATTTGAACCACGGAGTTCACGGAGACACGGAGAAGAAATGAGTATTTTGTCAGCTCAAACAAAGGGAGCGCTTAAGCGTTGGATTATGTGTCCGAATTTGGAATCTTCGGATTTAGTGAAGGCGACATTATCGAAGGAAGAGGGGGTCAGATGGTTGCGTGACCCATATTCGTTTATCGCGAAATGGCTCGAAGACCGGGAGGCAATTCGCAATTTAACAGATGTCGAAATTCGACACATAATATGGATGGTTGTTGATGCGGACATATGTCCACGAAGTAGGGGCACAAAGGAGCAATGCCGAAAGACTTGCGCGCACCATTGGCACTACTGGTTTAACCGTATGCGAAAGTCAAAAGGAGAAACGCCTGAATGATATTCGTTGACATGATGTTTGGCTGCATACCGAACGCGAAGTGGAAGCATGAGGAGGCTTGTCATATGTTTGGCTATGACGTCGAGGAGCTTTGTACTTTCGCGGAATCGATAGGGTTGAAGCGGGCGTGGCTTCAAAATAATGGCCGGCAGACGGCGCATTTTGATTTGACTCGTAATAAGCGTGCGCTGGCGGTCGCAAGGGGGGCTGAAGAAGTTTCGCTTATGGAATTGCCTGCGCTTCTGAACAGGCTTCGTGATAACAACCGGGCGCCTAAGCAAATGGAGCTGGAGGTGTGAGATGAAGAATCCGAATGACAAGGTGGAGATGACTTGGGGTGAGTTCTGTGCGTTTATAGTTTTTGCTTGGCTTTGCGGTATGAAGAGTGAATGCGATGAGGGATTTGAAGAGTGCGGCGCGGGGATGATGCTTAATACAGTTGAGGAAGGCGGGGAGTTGCGGTTGCCGGAATGAAGAATAATTCATATGGATGAACAGGATGCACAGGATAAGAGAAATTAGGGAGAGTTCTTTTGCGGGAATTGATTATAGATAATTTTGCTGGTGGTGGTGGGGCTTCGATTGGTATTGAACAGGCAGTTGGGCGTGCCGTCGACATTGCGATAAATCATAGTGATGTTGCGATTGAAACGCATAGGTTGAATCATCCGGATACGCGTCATTATTGTCAGGACATTTATACAGTCGACCCTGTGGAAGCTTGCGCGGGCCGACCTGTTGGTATGGTTTGGTTTAGTCCGGATTGTAAGCATTTTTCCAGGGCTAAAGGCGGTAAGCCTGTCGAAAAGAGTATTCGCGACTTAGCTTGGGTAGTGATTAAATGGGCATCCAAGGTGCGTCCTCGTGTGATATTTTTAGAGAACGTCGAAGAATTCCAAACCTGGGGTCCCCTCGACAAAAACAACAAGCCCTGTAAGCGTCGTCGCGGCGAGACCTTTCAGAAATGGTTAGAGCATCTTACGACACTTGGTTACAAGTATGAGCATCGAGAACTTATAGCGGCCGATTACGGCGCCCCAACGACCCGTAAGCGACTTTTTCTGATAGCCCGTTGTGACGGCCTTCCGATAGTTTGGCCAAAACCGACTCACGGAGAAGGGCGGGCCCTTCCATACCGCACCGCTGCGGAGATTATTGACTGGTCGCTTCCGACCAAGAGTATTTTCGGTCGGAAAAAGCCCCTTGCCGAGAACACGCTGAAGCGTATCGCTAAGGGATTGCAACGATTCGTATTTGAAAGTGCGGATCCATTTATTCTGACTTACTATGGGCCCCGGAAAGAGGAAGTTGAATTTCGCGGGAGTGGGATTAACGAACCGCTACGAACGCAGACAACCGAGAATCGTTTTGGTGTGGTGACGCCGTTCCTTCAGAAATACTACGGCCAAGGGACAGGTCAACCCGTTGATGAGCCAGTGGCCACTCTTCTGGGGCAGAACAAATTCGGACTTGTGGCGCCAGTGATGATGACGACAGGGCACACGAAGACTACGGGCAGGTGCATTCATACCAATTCAGTCGATGAGCCAGTGCGAACGGTTTTATCTAAGAACGACAAGGCGGTTGTGTCTGCGTATCTTGAGAAGTCCGCAAGAAAAGGGACAGTCCCGCCTGCGCTCGGGGACTCGCTTCGCAGGGGACAGTCCCCTTTTTGCTCATATGGCGGTGAACATGTTGAAGAGGTTCGAGCTTTCCTTGTGAAGTACTACGGCCAGGCTGTCGGTCAGTCGTTGAATGGGCCCTTACATACGGTGACGGAGAAACATCGCTTTGGTTTGGTGACGGTTCAAGGCGAAGAGTATCAGCTTGTGGATATTTGTTTGCGGATGCTTCAGCCATCTGAGTTGGCATTGGCTCAGGGATTTCCTGCGAGTTATCGTCTTGCCGGCACGAAGGCGCAGTGTGTTGCTTTGATTGGTAATAGTGTGTCGCCACCGTTGGCGAAGGTTTTGGTTAAGGCGAATTATGTGGAGAGTTCAGTTGCGGTCGAAGTTGCGTAAATCTGTTGTAATTGCTAAGACGCCATTCCCTCACTTTGGGGGGAAGAGACTGGTTGCTTCGGTTGTTTGGCAGTGTTTCGGAGACGTGTCGAATTATGTTGAGCCATTTTTTGGAGGTGGGGCGGTTTTGCTCGGCCGGCCTCATATTCCGCGAGCTGAGACTGTGAACGATTTGAACTGTTATCTTGCGAATTTTTGGCGTGCGGTTAAGTGCGACCGCGCGGGAGTTGTGGAGTGGGCTGACTGGCCTGTTAGCGAGGCCGATTTACATGCACGTCATCGTTGGTTGGTTGAGCAGAGCGATTATGTTGAGAAGATGATGTGCGACCCTGATTTTTTTGACACGAAGATAGCTGGCTGGTGGGTTTGGGGTAAGTGCTCCTGGATAGGTTCGCATTGGTGTGTTCCCAATAGTCAATGGCGGACCCGTCCGCATTTAGGAAACAGCGGCCAGGGCATTCATCGGACAAAACCTTTTTTATCCGGCACGAGCCATGGTGGACGTGGGATATATCGTAAGCGACCGAATCTAAAGCGCGGCGGCGGGCCTGGGGTTTTGCGGAATAACATGGTTGCGGCGGCTTCGTGCGCTGAACGTCGCAGGGCCCTGGACAATTATTTGAAGACATTGGAAGACCGATTGCGTAACGTTCGCGTGTGTTGTGGGGATTGGACCCGCGTGGTTGGCAAGACCCCGACGGTTCATGTTGGTAGGACGGGGGTGTTTTTGGACCCGCCATATGGTGCGGTGGCAGGTCGGGATGAGGAGATATATGCTTGCGACGACCTGCAGGTTGCTGAGGATGTACGCGCATGGGCGATTGCGCACGGAGATGACGAGCGGCTTCGGATAGCGTTGTGTGGATATGAGGGTGAGCATGTTATGCCTGATAGTTGGGATTGTTTTGCTTGGCGGTCGGGTGGGGGGTATGGGGTTCCAGGGGGCGACGGCGGGTGG